>Ga0208977_1000118_pt1 | contig 89345 bp, 76 predicted proteins | sample RifOxyA2_FD_184030 | JGI IMG/M metagenome (GOLD analysis project Ga0208977, IMG submission 184030) | Groundwater microbial communities from Rifle, Colorado - Rifle Oxygen_injection A2 (SPAdes) | ecosystem: Environmental > Aquatic > Deep subsurface > Groundwater | place: Rifle, Colorado, United... | reverse complement strand
TATTGGTAATCGACGGAGAGATTGTTCGTAATTTATTCCAGTCGTGAGCAGAATCCAATACAAAAGGATGCCTGTAAGTTCGCTCATCGCCTTGGACTCCGACGCTTTTTATAGGGAGTAGATGTCCGTTTGGCAATTTCTCATATTTACCATCTTCCTTCTCCGCGCATAAACATCTTACCGCCAGTCCCGGTCCTGGGAACGGATGCCTGTTAACCATTTCTTCCGGCAATCCGAGCTGGGCGCCAAGCTCGCGAACTTCATCCTTGTACAACTCCTTGATTGGCTCAATTATCTTGCCTTGTCGGATCATTTCTTCGATCTCCGGAACGCGGTTGTGATGGGTTTTGATCTTGTCTGCGTTGCGCGTACCTCCCGATTCAATCGTATCGGGATAAATTGTTCCCTGACCGAGCAACCATTCGTCGGGATTTAAATTAAGTTTTTGAGCAACATTCCGTTGAATTTCAAGAAATTTGTCGCCGATGATTTTGCGTTTTTGTTCGGGTTCGTAAATACCTTTAAGCGCGCTGAAAAATTCTTTTTCCGCGTGTTCGATGTGAAGATTTTTTATCCCTATTTTTTCGAGGGATTTTTTTATTTGAGCGGTCTCGTTTTTGCGCATAAAGCCTGTGTCGACATACATCGCGTAGACGCGATCTTCTCCTAATGCCTTGGCGAGAAGTGCGTATGCGACTGTCGAGTCAACGCCGCCGGAAACGAGCATGAAGACTTTTTTTGAATCGACTTTTTTATTGATAGATGCAACTTCTTCGGAGATAAATTTCTCTATTGACCAGTCGCGTTTCGATCCTGTTATCTCAATAAACGTATCGAGAATTTTCATGCCGCATTCCGTATGAGCCACTTCTGGGTGAAATTGTACGGTATAAATTTTTCGCAATTCATTCGCAGTTGCCGACATCTTGTCGTCTCTTGTCTCGCCAACGACTTCAAATCCTTCGGGAACTTTTTCCACCGTATCAAAATGCGAAGCGTAAACTTGGTAAGATTTTTTTTCGAGATGTTTGAATACGCCTATGTTTTTTGTAACAGTAAATTGGGTCAAGCCATACTCGCCAACAACCCCTTTAGCTACGCGACCACCAAGTGCGCGCATCGTGTACTGATGTCCGTAGCAGATGCCCAGTATCGGGATACCGATTTCATATATCGTCCGGTCGAGCTGTGGAGATTTAGGGTCGTTAACAGAAGCCGGTCCGCCGGAAATTATTATGCCTTTATACTGCTTAAGATCGGACGCCGGAATGTCGGTTGAACGAATTTCGGAATAGACGCCTAGACGTCTGATGCGATCTGCAATTAGATGAGCCAACTGACTCCCGAAGTCTATAATGACAATTTTATCCACCCTTTTATTGATTAGGTTTTACAACTAAAAAATACACGAATAGCAACAATAATCAAAGCCCCCTCTGAACAACTGTAATCGTTCGAGGATTTGGATCTATGTAGTTCCCGTGCTTGTCGCGAATATTGCGAAGCGTTATCTCATAAAATTCTTCGTCTTGGCTAGTCATTCCGATCGTGTCCAGCCAAACATTACTCCCGTCGCAAGTGATCGTGTCTATATAGACAGAATCTGTTTGTCCGGACACTGTCTTGTCCGTGTCCAGTATTGAATATGCGAATGGATCCGAGGCCGTGGCACAGTCGAGAGGTTCGTTAAATCCGATATAAATTTTATTCAATTCAACTATTTCATGAGAGTGGATTCGTGGTGCAGTTTCGTCCGGATTTATTTTTATGCTAAAAATCTTATCTTGAGTTAGATCCACCGATAAATACGCGTGCTCTTCTTTGGTTTCAAAACTATCGCTCTCCAGCGTCGAGCCCTGTGGCGTATGAACGATTATTTCGTAATGATCAGCTTCCGTGCCTGGCTGTTTAACAAGATGAAGACTGTAAACTCCATCCGCTACGACCGAAATCGGTAAAGAGTATGTATATGTCAGGGTTGTGTTTTGACCATAGCCCAACCTGACTATGTCTCCGAATGCCTGATAATCATCGTATAACTCCGTGTGCGTTTCATCGGATTCGCTTATCAATGTTGCGCCCGATGGCACGAATGCTCGGAAATAGCCCTTATAATCTCCGCTCAAAGGTATGTTGTTACCGCCGAAATGATCTATTGCGATGGTCAGTGTAGAGGTTACTGAATCCTCTCCAATCGTTACTTCGTATTTTATATTTCGAGAAATATATCTATCTCCTTTCATGCCACCGAGGTTGGATTCGTTGATCGCCAACAGGTCACCCTGCGTATAAGGCATCGTCGCGCTCCAGCCGAGAGTCGTAATTTTGTGCGCCATAAATTCATCCTCGAACCATAATATTATGTGTTTTTCGTTAAGACTCTGCACGATCGTGTCTGATAATTTTCTTATAGAGAGGGGACTGGCAATTATTTTTTGGACCAACTCTTTTATGATGTCTTTCATGATGTTTTTCCTTCCCGATATCTCTTCTTCGTTGTGGCGATCTATATCTGACACTTCCGCCTCAAGGGTTTCGAATAAGTTATTCTTGGTGAGGGAAAATTCGCCCGCTTCTATCGGTTCATACAGGCCGACTAAATCTTCAAGAGTTGAGAAGTCCACCGCGATTATCCCATCTATTTGGGCCTCGGGATTTGTAATTTGATAAAACTTAATCAGCTCCGTAGCGGAATCCTCGAAATCTATAAAATAGTTGGCATCGCGGAAGGTATATCCACCATAAGTTTCACTCCAAAGTAGCTCCTGCATCGGATAGTAAGGCGGATCGATATATTCGTGCTCATCTATTTCGCCATAAACATCATAGAAGTTCAGACCGGATGGAAACCCATGGCTAATATCAAGAACCCCATATGCGGAAATAAAACCGCCGGTTGGGCGAAGTTCGTTGTTATTCTGAAAAAGAATCAGATATGTTCGGTCTGAAAAAAGCGTGCCGACAAGACGGAAATAATCGGGAATGAAAGTGCGAAGCTGCCCCAAAGAAGAAACAACCCAGAGAATTGAAAGGATTATTATGGCTGCGAGTATATTCAGAGTTATTTTTTTTGAAGGCATGAGGGGAGAAGTAGGGGAAGTCGAAGAAGTGACATAGTGACGTAGTGAAAAGTATACAATAGGTAGTTTAACATACTCGTTTATATCCGCACGGAGTTGATTTAACCGTCGTTTTGTGGTAGAATTTAGTAATTTCTTAATAAAAATAAAAATGTTAACTCGAAATTTGTTCAATTCTGAAGACAGTTTTTTGTTCCCTAAAAGGGTTGTTCGCATTGAGGCAAATGAGTCTTTTGACCAAGCTCAAAATTACGAAAGCCTTGCTCAAAGATTGAATGCCGAATATGTGCCGATTCAAGGGGTCGAAATAAGTTTCAAAAAGGGCGATACGCTGGTTCAGAAAATTATGGATGAAGCCTATGGAGACAGCCTACCTCAAAAGCAGGCTCGCAACAGCTCTATCTTGATTGCCGCGAAAATGGCGAGGGCTGCCAAAACTAATAACCTTCCCGGATTCGACATCGATAATTTCAAAGCAGGAGACTCTGTGAAATTCTTACAGGGCGATAAAGTTGAAGTAACGTACTCTCCTCGCGGATCTCGCGAGAAAACGACTGTCGTTTTGGACTTGTCTGATGAAGCTGCTCATGAAGGCGTCGTACATGAAACAAGAGAGGCTCTTAGAGGCACTCGACTTGAAGTTTTCCAAGAAACGCTTAGAAGAATGAATGTTTATAATTTAACAGGTTCTTTGGGTTACAGCTGGGGCAATCAAGCAGACAAAGGTGAATTTTTGGATAAAGTTCATGATCTTGGATACGACAGAAGTCGAATGGGAGACATGGAGACTCCTCAATATAGAGGTGAGCTTTGCAAGTTTATTCAATCAAAAATCGCAGAAGAAGGTCCTGCAGAAATTTTTAATCAATTAAAAGCTGACAGCCTTGAATTGAGCGACGAAGAAATTGCGGCAATTCATAAGGCGAATGAAAACTGGACTCCTTCACAAGGCTTCACCGATTACCGAGAAGGCGAAGAAGAAGAATTGCCTCCGATCGAGAATGTAGCGGAACATACACATACAGTAAGCACTAATACGCAGGCTGGGATTGATGCCGCAGCGGCAGAATTCGATGCGCAGGCTATTCCTGAGAGAGAACGATCTACTCAACAAACGGAAGACGAAGTACTGGCAGAGGTTCTCGATTATATTACGCCGGAAGAATTGCAATCTTCTTTGAAATCCGCTCTTAGAGAAGACTTCCATGGCATTAGTGTTAATGTAGGCGTTGATCAAAAGACTGGTAGACCGACAAACCCTCAGCTTACACTGACGGGACCTGCCGGAACCGCAAGCGCATATGTTACCAATCCAAATCATCGCGAAGATCTTGGCGTCTGGGAGAAGAACGCAAGAAAAACCGCTCGAGAATTGGTGGCGCAAGTTGGGAATCCCGAAAGAACCGCAGAAGCCAAAGACGCCAGAATGGATGCTTTGAACAGAGATTGGGAAACAAATGTTTGGCCCCAAGTTAAAGTTGCTTTGGAAGCTTACAACGTTTCTAACGGAACCTCTATAGAGTTTTTTCAACCCGAAGCGAAAGCGGATGGAACGCGTACAATAATGTTGAGACTTGGCAGTAATCCTCCTTACGAGTTGGTTTATACCAACGTGATTCCAGGAAGGAAGGCGGAAAACTACAGCGAATCTAAGTTCTTCAACGTTGATCAGCAAAAACCATACAAAGATCTCGTGAAGGCGCTTACGGATAATGCCGATTATCTTGTCAAAACATATGAGGCTAAAGACCACGTCGACATGAACCAAGACTGGACTCAAAAAATGGAACCGAAGATCGCGCAGACATTACAAGATTACAGCACTGAGAAAGGTGTGAATATTACATCATCATCAAGGCAAATTTCCGCAGACGGAGCGCGTGTCCTTACTCTACATCTTGGCGATGATACTTTTGATTTAAACATAAAAGCTCCAAGGCTCGGCAAGGGCTATAACAGCAGGATGTTTGCCATCGGAGCTGTCGCTTACGGAAATATCGAAGATGCCGTTTGGATCGGTGCGGATATGCTCGTAAAACAACACCGCCGAAACGAAAAGCTTAAGTCTAAAGCTGACTAGCCTCGTTGAATCGCTTCATTACAAATTCTTTGTCGAGCGCTTCTAGGAACCAGCCCGCTTGAGGACCCGAATTCTTGCCGAGTAACACAAGATAAATCGCTTCGAATGCCTGACGAGGTTCGAGAGTAGAAGATTTCCTTATCTCGTGAATTTTCCCGTGGAGCTCTTCTCCTTTCAAATCTTCCGTCATAAGTTTCGCGATATCGGACAAGAACTTCTTTTGGGTGTCAGTGAGCACAACTTTTGGCAGTTCTTTTTGAATCTCGAATTTGAATTGTTCCGGCGCGTAATCGGCCAACCATTTTTTACCATAATCAACTCGTAAATTCACTTCGGCGATATCTTCTTTTGTAAGGTCTTCGCCTTTTAGTGCGGACACTTCTTTCTTCGCGTCGAGATGTGGCATCTGCAAGAAGAACATTACGCGGCTGAATCTTGGGAGGTAATGTTTTTTCGGTTCTTTTTCTGATAATTGCGCGTAATGGAATAGACGTTCGAGATCTGGGAAAGTTTTTTGATCCATGAAAAACTGATCCGCCGCTTGATCGTATTGATCGAAAAGAACAGGTATTGTCGTGCCTTCCGGGTTGAAGTCGATTGGACGCTTTGGCGGAATTTTTATCATCAAAAATCTCAAAAGCTCGGGAGGAAGAAGGTCGGCAATTTCTTTCGAACTTGAACCGCGACCTTTTGACGAACTCATTTTCGCACCTTCTATAAGGAAAAATTCATAAGGTATGTTGTAAGGTGGTGGCATATCCAGTATCTCACGGCAAATTCTCTCCGAAATATCATGAGAACCTCCGGAGGTGTTGTGATCTTTTCCCGAACCTTCGATGTTCACGCCGAGTCCGCACCACTTAACAGCCCATTCGACTTTCCAAGGTAATTTTCCGCGACCATCATAAGGATTGACCTCTCCTTTGTGTCCGCAACCTTGTGCCCATTTCACCATATTTGGCTCACAAGAATATGTAACCTTATCGCCATTCATACCTGTTACTTTTGTCGTGCCGACCTTGCCGCATTTCTCGCAAATAACCTGAAACGGATACCAATCGTCGGGCTTAATCGAGCCGCTTACTTCTTTGTAGATATCTCTTATTTCTTTTGGATGCTTCAAGACACGCTCGATCCATTTGTTATATTTCCCTTTTAAATAAAGATCGCTGGCACGAATAATTTTTGGATCAAAACCGATCGATTTGATAACGGCGAGAAATTCTTCACCAAAATATTCCGCGTAATTCTTATATTTCGGATCAGGGGAAGGAACTGTGTAAAGCGGTTGTCCCATGTACTGCTTGTATTTTTCTTGGTCAAGATAGACCGGCAAGCCGTCCATCGGATCAAAATCGTTGAACTCAAAATAGTATTCGACCTCTTTTCCGCGTTCTCTTAAAGCTTGCGCGATAATGCCATGTATGACAACTCCTCGGAGTGATCCTATGTGGACACGGCCGGAAAGAGTCTTTTCATCTCTTATTATGAATTTCTTTTGGTTCGGATTTTTGGCGATGATGTCGTCGGCGATTTCGTCGGTCCAGAACATATGGGGGAAGTTGAAGAAGTAGAAGAAGTTGGGGAAGTGACGTAGTAATTAAGTGACATAGCGTCGTCGTGATTGCCGGCGCTATGTCGAGGGGTATTTTACGGGATTTCGACGAATAAGGCTAGAGCCCCAGAAGCGTATTGACAAAATCCTTGCATTGACATAAAATCGCCTTCTGTAAACACGTCGCGTGAAAAACTCAATTTCTCATCCAAATCCCGAACAACTTGCTTCTTCCAAACCGCAGGCTTTGACTGCACTTGTGAAGAGATTTTGTAGAGAGTTTGAAGCGCAAACCGTTCTTGAGTTTTCCGATTTTAAAATAAATTACATTCCGGCATCTGATCCGGATCATACCGTGATGATTGAAATAACCATTTATCATCAGAACGGAACTCAATCCGTACATTCTATAGTCTGTAGTGCGGTTCGAGGTGGCCATGCGACTCTCCTCGCTACGTCATCTCGGGTTGTAACTACGGACGGAGCTTGTAATGACTTACCACAATTTGCACTAGAGAGAGACCATCTTGAGAAGATAATGCTTGCGATTGCGGATGATCGTGAGGATGTATGTGAAAACGAACACCTTAAAGATGCCGTGGCTGAAGATCTTATGAGGATTTTCCATGTCAGATCCAATCGAGTTCGTTATTACGACCTTGTCGCTCGCGTCAGAAATTATACCGGACGATTAATTGAACTTCTGAATGGAAATTCCGATAACAATCAGGATTTCCTCGATACTGACATTGTAGCCGGAACAGATATGCGAACGCTTGCTGAAGGGGTTAAGAGGTTACGCGTCGAAGCGAATAGGCGAGGCGTGGCATTGGAAGCCGCTACCGGCGAAATAAGACTTTATAGGAAGCTCGTATGGGCACTTATTATTAGCTCATTAGGTCTTCAAGCTACAGCTTTGCATTTAATGGCTAAAGGATACCAATCAATGGAATCGATGGAATCGCAATTAAATGATGCCCGAAGCGATCTTGCAGATATGCATAGCCGTGAAAACGACCTTCTTTCTTCTGCAGGATTGGCCGATAGATACCTCGATCGAATGCAAATCCCCGATGACATGACGGATTCCGGCGTTCTTTTTTACGTTTCAGCTCCTCATTACGGGCTAACCGCTGCAGATTCACTGGTATCAAATTACGACATTTCGAGATCGTTTTTGGATAGCAAGTTCTTGGGAGTTAATGTTTCAGAAGGTGTTTCTTATCCCGACCGTAAAAAACCTATCAGGACTTTTGATTTCACAGTAATAGGTGATGTTTCAGGTGAAACCTTGCCCGAGAGCGCGACAGCCGATGGCACAGATGTTCGCTGGTCCGATGCTTTAAACTTACTTATGGATTCGCCTCCTGAAAACGATAATGAAATAAAGAAATTTATTGCATGGTGGTATGAAAATACTTTTACCTATACCGACCGTTCAAGTATTAAGCTCGACACGAACCATATTGAAATCGAGAGAAATAAAGACGGCAAGGTTACAAATGTCTATTATGACGGAGATGGCGCCGATAAACGCATAGTTTTGAGGAAGCAAAAACCGCTAAAAGATATTCCGCAAGGTAGCTTACAGCCAAGAGTTGATACGGAAGAAACAGCGGCGGCTTTGACCTCAAAACCTAATGGTAACAGCAAGCGAAGATTGTTTTTACGAACCGGGGTATGCCAAAACCTTAGAATCCCCGAACATTTATTGAAACCTGTTGCTCAGCTTAAAACCCACTTGAACTTTACATTCCAAGGTGCTCCTTTTACGACATCGGTTCCCGGACAATATCTGGTCAATGATATAAGAAGATATTTTCAAACAAGAGATGCCGGACCAAAAATTTCTTATAAAAAATATGGGGGAAATCTCGAGGAAAGACATGGGCTGGCGCATTTGATAGATCCTCAAGATCCATTGGCGAAATCCATAGTTGATTATATAAATAAAGGCGTCACAGATCCTCAACAACGCATATCCCGCATCCACGATTTCTGGGCTGAAAACACATCTTGGTCTAGGGAAACCGGCGACGTGAGCGCAAGACCGCCTCTTTCCGTTACAATGATTAGATCCGCGAACAATAATGGCAATGGCGGAGATTGCGATGTTTTGACGATTGGCGAAGCAACTCTACTTGCGGCTGACGGAAGCGCCGATGTGGCACTTATCTATGCCGATACTGATCCCTCAAAGGTCAATGGCAAAGAAGTATATTCCAGCCATGTATTGCTTGGCATCGATCCTGCGGATATCGATAAGATTTACGACAAATCAGATGCTAATGTTTGGCATACCGGCGATGGTCGTTCATGGGTTCTTACGGAGCCTCAAGGCGGTGACTATTATGCGTGCGCAAATGGTAAAATGTGCCAACACGGTTCTACGTTTGGAGAGTTTTCTCTGGGTACGCAACTTACGGTACGATATATTGAACCGATAACGAGTCAACAGCCCAACCACCCCTAATAAGTAACGGCATTAGAATAGAAGAATTTTCACTCCTTCGTGCGCTTGCCGGACTGGCGTCTTTATGTTATAATTAATAGATAATTTAACAAAAATAAACCATGTCACTTGAATCACATCAGGAAAATCGCGAGGTAAGACAAGATACTAAGCAAGAGCTTAGAGATCTCAGAGCTCGTATTGATATCGAGCAATCAAGAATACTTGATAGAGGAAATCGAGCACATAATAAAAGATATGATGAAAAGCTCGAAAGAAATGATGACGTGCTTATAGGCAAGGTGGATGCTTTTGTCGAAAGAGCGATAAATACAGATGCAGTTTCTCCTACAAGAAAGGTTGCAATGCTTCAAGAGGTTCTCGGTGTGCTTAATAACTACATAAGAGGACTTGACGGCGTATCGACCAATAAAAATCGAACAGCCGACAGACTTAGCGGTATCTTGGATAGGTTCAATAAAGAGATCACTACAAAAAGGATTGTTGAAAATGCAACAGATGGCGATCGAGATGCAGTAGTTCGTCATGATCTAGCCGATGATCATTCTCATGAACGCGCGGTTGAGAGACATACCGAAGTTGTCGGTGATGCTAGGCAAACATATAGAGAGCTTAAGTCTAAGATCGATATCGAACAAAGTCGCATTTTGAAGAGAGCTCTTCGAGAACACAACAAGAGATATGACGAAAAGTTGGAAAGGAATGATGATGTACTTATGAATAAGGTTGACAAATTCGTTGAAAAACTGGATGACACAAGAGTCATCTCTCTTACAAGAAAAGTTGCAATGCTCCAAGAGGTTCTAGGGGTGCTTAATAACTATATAAGAGGATTTGACGGCGCTTTTACCGGCAAAAACAGAACCGCCGACAGGCTTAGCGGTATTATCGACAGATTCAATAAAGAAATTCGAACAGCGCGTGACGTAATGGAATTCCGAGAAGGTGGCAGTAGGCCGGCACAAATCATAACAGAACAACTTCCCGACTTATCTGAATCTGTTGAGACTGGTCGTGAAATTTACACGGTTCGGCCCGGAGATAGTTTAACAAAAATCGTAAAAGACCATTTTGGAATAGACTGGCGAACAAGTCCTGCGGCCTCATTTGCGGTTGTCAGACTTTTAAACGACAAGTGCAGAATTGACGATACCAGAAGTGATCCGAATAAAATTCTCGCCGGAAGTCATTTGGACTTTGGCAAGGCAAGAAAATTACTCGGTCCTGACGGACAACCTACGGTTGAACATAAAGATGGCGCTATCGCTTGGTACAACTCAATTCCTTCCACTATAAAGAATGGGTGGACGATAGAAGACAATAAAAATGTTGACTAGGGTTTGTTATCTCCTCGCCGGTATCTTCGCCATTCCATCGGGAGCTCTCTTCTTCTCTATATCATAGAAACGCATCTGTTCTTTCTTGAACATCAGCTCGACACGTCCAATCGGACCGTTTCTGTGTTTGCGGATATACAAATCCGTAACGCCAACGCGATCTGTATCTTCTTCGTAATAATCCTCGCGGTACATCATCATAACAACATCCGCATCCTGCTCGATTGCTCCCGACTCTCTAAGATCTGACAATTGAGGAATTTTGCTTGGACGTTGTTCGACTGCGCGAGACAACTGCGAGAGCGCCATTATCGGGACTCTGAGTTCGCGAGCGAGCGATTTGAATGCGCGAGAAATTTCCGAAATTTCCTGAACGCGATTGGTAATCGAGCTTCCGCCGCCGCCGATACTCATGAGCTGCAAGTAATCGATAATCAAAAGGTCAAGTCCGTGTTCCGCTTGAAGGCGACGCGCCTTGGCGCGGAGTTCTGCTATAGATCCGCCTACGGAGTCGTCAATAAATATTTTAGACTGATTGAGTTCGTCCATTATCGAGCCTACACGTGCGAAGTCCTCTTCGGTGAGACGACCCGTACGCATTTTCCATGAATCGACAGCAAGAAGTGCGCAGAACATTCTTTCAACAAGCTGCTCTTTCGACATTTCAAGAGAGATCACGCCGACCGATTTGCCGATCTTCGCAACGTTTTGAGCGATGTTGAGCGCGAAAGATGTTTTACCCATCGATGGTCTGGCGGCAAGGATAAGCAAGTCCGATGGCTGCAATCCTGAAAGCATATTATCGAGCGTTGAGAATCCTGTCGGAATACCTCTGTATTTGTCCTTCGCGTCAGGGTCATGGAGATCTGAAATTTTTTCGTAAGTTTGCGCCAAAATATCCTTGATATGCACGAATTTATCCTTCAAAAAAGTTCTGGAAACGGAGAAAACCGATTTTTCAGCTTTTTCAATAAGCTCGTCTATCTCTTCCGTTTCATTAAAACCGAGAGCCGTAATGTCATGTCCCGCTTTTATCAGATTTCGCAAAGTGGCCTTTTGCTTAACTATCACTGCGTATTGAACAATGTGCGAAGCTGTAACGACTTCGTTAATAAGCTCAGCCAAATATGCGTTCCCTCCTATCTTATCAATCTCGCCGTTGTCCTTAAGGTTTGTGCTTAATGTCAAAAGATCTATCGGTGTTCTTCTGCCGAAAAGGTCCAAGACCCCTCCGTAAATTATTCTGTGCGCGTCATAATAGAAGTCCTCCGGATGTAAGATGTCGGCAATTTTTATGATTGCGTCTTTGTCTATCAACAACGAACCCAAAACCGATTTCTCGGCCTCTAGGCTGTGTGGCGGAACGTTTGAAACTGATTGAGTCATTTAACTTTGTGGTAGGGCTTGTTAATTTGTCACAAATCGCCGGCGTGTGCAATAAAAGGTTGTTAGGTTTTTGTTGCAGGAAAGGCGAAATAGATGGTAGATAGCAGATAGCAGAGGGGGATAGGGGAAAAGTTGGGGAAGTAGAAGAAGTATGAGAAGTGACATAGTGAAGAAGGGAGAAGACTTATGACTTACGACTTATGACCAATCAAGGGGAAAATATGGCACGGGATTTTTTATTATCAAAAGGATATGAAATTCTCGCGATGAATTTTCGCGCAGGGCAGATGGGGGAGGTCGATATAGTGTGCCGAGACGGAGACGAGGTTGTTTTTGTCGAGGTAAAGATGAGAAGCGGTAACGATTTTGGCGAGCCGGAGGAGGCTGTTGGCTTGCGCAAGTTGGCGAAAATCAGAAGGGTTGCGGAAATTTATCTTTCGCAAAACAGGCTAGAAAAAAGTCTGTGGCGAATCGATGTTATTGCGATCAAAAATAATGAGATTGAACATATCACTATAGACTAGTAATCTATTGGTGATGAACAAAAAGAAAATTATTTTAAGCTTGATCGTTTTGGTTCTTCTGATCGTCTTGGCGATACCTTTTTGCAAGGCGCCGAAAGGTAATCTTGTCTTTCGAGCGGATGAGGAATTTTTACCTTATACAGTTAAATTCCCTGGGCAGGTTACAATCGAAATGCCTTGCAGCGAAGCTGAATGCGCAGGTGAATTCGAAACGGGCAGTTATACTTTTTACATAGAGAAATCCGGATATTACGCGCAGGAGGGTTTTGCTGACGTGCTAAACGGCGAGACGAGTTATTTTGATGTATCGCTTGAAACTGTGCCGGCTCTCGCGGAGAGCTCTGCCGACATTGACGAAAGTATTTTTGAAAAATGTTATGGTGGTGTTGAGGCTTGCGACTTGGGATCCGGCTTCTTAATGGCTGCCGACAATGAGACCGGCTATATGACCTTGTGGCAAGGCGATACTCGGATGGCCACTTTCACAAAAGGCATGGAGGAGAATTTGGTTTTTATAAATTCCGATTCGAGCAAGGCTATTGCTTATGACGTTATCGCCGGAGATGCTTATTTGGTTGATTTCGAGAAGGATTCGAGAAGTTTTCTTTTTTCAGTTGATGGCGTGCAGGGACTTATGTTTTTGAATGATAATGAATACTTGGTTCAGTCCAGCGGTGGGATTTTTTGGTTGAGAGATGGCGAAAAACTTGGACCTTTGCATTTTGGCAACGGACTTGGCAGCGTTGCTTATGTAGGAGGGGGGAAGATTTATTTTATCGGAGATGGCGAAGTTATGAAGGATTTCGTGACTGCGGATGGGGTTTTTGTCGGAAGTTATGATGGAATTAATTACTATGTGATTCTTGACGGACTGGACATTAATCCCGATAGCGCCGTGATAGGTAGCAGCGATGGAAGTGTTTATGTAAAAGATGGAGATGATATGTGGGAAGTGAAGGGGTAAGACACAAGACACAGACAGCAGATGAAGTTGGAGAGGTAGAAGAGGAGAAGGCTGTCTGCTATTTGCAATCTATTTATAATGTCGATGTGTTATTAACAGGTTATTAATAATAACTTTTTTCACATGTCGTCATTTGTTTTTTCGGGGATGGTTGAAGGGGCGGAAGGCAAAATCATCAGAGTTGAATCGCAAATTGCACGCGGGCTACCGTATTTCATAATAGTCGGGCTCGGCGATAGTGCCGTGATCGAGGCGAGAGAAAGGGTGAAGACCGCCATGCAGGTTAGCGGATTTGAATTTCCGCGCATGAGGAAGGTTGTGAATTTATCTCCGGCTCACTTGAAAAAACACGGTACGCAGTTTGATTTGGCGATTGCAGTTTCGCTTCTGCGCGAATCGAAACAAATTATCGCTCGAGACATTCTCGACTCTAGCGTTTTTATAGGCGAACTGTCGCTGGACGGATCGATTCGCGGAACTCGTGGCACTATTGCAATTGTCGAGGCAGCGAAAAAAGCCGGATTCAAAAATATTTTCATCGGGACTGATCGCGCGTCCGAGGCGTTGTTGGTCCCCGACATCCGAGTTTTTGCCCCGAAAAATCTCCAAGAACTTGTTGCGCATTTGAAAGGGATAAAGATTCTGAAAGATGCCGTTGCGATCGGTTTAAAACCTTGCAAGAAAGAGTTTTCAAAAATTACAAAAGGACATTCCGTCGTTAAACGAGCTGTGCAAATAGCTGCGTTGTTCAGACATCATCTCGTTCTAATCGGACCTCCCGGTGCAGGCAAGAGCTTGATGGCACGAAGCATTGAAGCCATGACTCCTGCGCTCACAGGGAAGGAAATTCCCGAAGTGGTGAAAATTTATTCCGCGTTTACAGACGAGAATTTCAGTTCCGGTAAGATTTATCGACCTTTCCGCGAAGTCAGCAGTACGGTCAGTCTTAGCGCTTTTACTGGAGGCGGAGGCCATGCCGGAGAGATGAGCTTGGCGCATAAAGGATTTTTACTGCTTGATGATTTTCATAATTTTTCTAGGGCGCATATCGAGGCGATTCTCAAGCCGATGGAGGAACGACATATTTTTGTTAATTCCGGACGAAAAAAAACCTCGCTGCCTTCAGATTTCATGCTTATTGCAACCATGAATCCATGCCCATGCGGAGAAAAATCCATCCTCAGCGATAGTAAGTGCAAATGCAAAGAGTGGGAAGTAACGCGATATCTTGGGAAATTCCCGCAGGCGTTTTGGGACAGAGTTGAGATGGTTGTGGAAATAGATGGCAGGTGGCAGGTTGCAGATGGCAGAGCAGAAGATGGGAGAGATGTTTCGGAGGGGAAAATTCAAGAGGTGATCGAGAGGCAGCAGAGAAGGCTTAAAGATTTTGATGTTTCGTTCAATGGCGAGATGCCGGATGTGGCGATTGCTCAAACTTGCAAACTGGATGAAAGGGGAGAGGAAATTTTATTTAAGGCTCTAAAAATGAAAATGATTTCGGGGCGCGGATATTTCAATGCTATCCGACTGGCAAGAAGCATTGCAGACGTCGAAGGACACGAATCGATTCAGCCGGCGGATATTGCCGAGGCGTTGGGGTATAGGAAGAAGTAGGGGAAGTTGAAGAAGTTGAGGAAGTGACATAGTGAGGCTTTAGCTGGTATTATTTATATAATAAGTATATAATTATGGTAGTATTATTAAAAAATATTATGAAAACCATAATTCTAAAGGTTGATGAAAAAATCCCTAGAGAGCTTGATCTAATTCAGAAGTCCGAAGGGCTTGGCAATAGAACTTCTACTTTTACCTTCCTTATAAAATATTATTTTTTGACCAAACAAAATTCACTTGATCGCTCGATTGTATTTATGGACCGATTATTAGACAAAATCGATATTCCCAATCTGCCATCGGCGAAAGATCAATTAAAAGATTTATGAAGATATTTTTCGCAAGTCATTTCAAGTCTCAATTAAAAAAACTAATATCGAAATATCCTCATGTCAAAGAGGATTTATTAAACGAGCTTGACCATTTGAATATAGAAAACGAGATACATATCGGTCATTCTATTTACAAAATTCGTATAAAAAGTTCCGACATGAAGAAAGGCAAGTCCGGCGGATACAGATGTTATATTTATTTTTATATAAAAAATGAATTACTCGTCCCGCTATGTATATATGCAAAAAATCAACAAGAGAACATCTCGGAAAACGAACTCCGATACCATTTTGATGCGATTACCGAGGATCTGAGCCATGCCTAGTTTCAAGCAAGTCGGCTGTATGCCTGCGCAGGTTTTCGAATTTCAATCTTATACTTGCACGAGACGCATCATCTCTGCCATAGCGCGCAAGAACGTATTGTTCTTTCACCTTCAAATAATGTGCTATATCTTCAGGCCCACTCAACTTGCCGTAATCGCTCAAGTTATCGGCCAACTCTATTAACAGTGTTTCGACGCTACAAGTTTCAAGATTTTCGTCCGAATCAAAAAATTCCATCAGTCTTTCGCTAAGCTCCGGCGAGTCGCTCGGAGCGGAACTGGTTCTTAGAATTTCTTTCGCGATTTCAACATCTCTCGTGACAACACCCGTTTCAAAATCTACAAAGCGTTCGTACGGCTTCAAGAAATCCGGTATTTCGACAGCCCTTCCTTGCCTCAACTCTTCCAAATAACGCCCATAACGCCAATGCTGTCCCGGAGTGCCGATTTCTTCTTCCGAAAGCGAGCGAATTACACCAGTATCTCCGACATGAGCTCTTTGCAACAAAGCTGCGTTTTTATAATGATTCAAAAGTAAATAAACTCCTTTGCCCAAATCATGCAAGGCGCCAAGTCGATTTAGATTATCACGATCGATATCTTTTTCGACGCCCAAAATTCTTGTGATCGATCCGAGAATCTCTGTAACATCCAACACGTGTTCATATAAAGACCCTTGAGGCGTTTGGTCGTAAAGCCCTTTATCCACCAATAATTCCTGCAATAAAGGATCTTTTGCAACCATATCTTTCCCTTTTTGAACAGCTTTCTCGCGATAAGTAGAAGCGCAATATTCTCCACCTACAACATCCCTAATATGTGAAAACGTTTTTTGCCAATGAGAGAAAACTTTTCGCGCACCTTCATTGCCTTCCAAAGAACTTAGAAGCGGCGTAACCGGAAATTCCGAGTCGATCTCTATGTCGTCACCTATAAATCCGAAATGAAGTCTTGGAGACTGGTTATGCATTCTTGGCGTAAAACCTAACAAAACCGCTCCGCTCTTTCTTAACATTTTTATCATTTCAATATTTTGAGGAGAATCAACTGCAACATCCACGGCCAAAAAGATCGCATTTTCTTTCCTGTGCAATGGCAATCTGATATTTCTTGGTCCGCGAGCAAGAGGATCTTGCGCTATCACCAGTCTTCCCACCTTATCACCCTCGTTAAAATAAAGAGGTTCTCTCGCGGCCACCCGACTTGTCTTACCGTCTGCCGGTTGAATATTGGTTTCGGACTTGACGAGATTGTACTCCACGCCCTTGATATACCCCTCCAAAAGATCTTGAATTAAATCCGCAATATCCTGATCTCCTTCAGGAATATATAAATCTCCTTGAAAAGGAGTGAAGTGATGCAGCGCCATTACAATTGCATTAAAACTCGTTATATCTCTGCCGGAACACGTTGGCGCAAGCCTTGTTGGGATACATTCCCCCGTAACAACGCCATTTGCCCAAAAAGCGGATGATCGACAAGGAATCGATTGTTCCGCCGGAGCCGACGAAGATGCAATTTCGTAAGTGGACTTAACCAAATTAGCTGCGTTTTCTACGCGCTTAATAAGATCAGGGTTCGCATCTGGATAAGGCACGACGCTGAATGATGCAGTTCTTGGATCATAAACCGCCTGAACTCCCGTAACCACATCTCCCACCAATAACGAAACCGGCATGACGCGGCCGCCTAACATTCTCTGCAAAGCAATTATCAAATTGCTTGCCGGTGCGTCGGCCGGCAGTTTATTACCTTGGCGAACATCGTAATTTGCAGTTCCGACTCTCTTGGCAAGCCAATCCGAGAGCCTCGCGTCGAAATCTGGACCTGTCGAGTTGGCGATAACCGTTCCTTGCCCGTGAGGACCAAAAGCTCCTCCGTTTATACGGAATTCCGATAAAAGCCTTTCCAGCTTATCATCATTATCGCAGGCATATCCTTCGGCTCTTCCTTCGTTCTTCATAAGTTCTCTTATGAAATGTTCCGCACGAGCCGTGTTTGTTACTCCGGCTTGGGCGATAATTTGATGATTGCCAAGAAGTCCGTTTTTAATTGAAGTTCCGTGATGAACCCTTGCCGCATTATCACGAACCGCCGATGATGCCAAATGCTCCGGCGGATCGCTTACAACAACTAGAGTTCCTCTGAAATCCGCCCTTTCGGCATCGTTTACAAATTTACCCAACAACTCTTGATTGCCTCTAAACTGCATCATGCGAACATCTCCTTGCGCGGGATCTTTGTGGTCTAAATGAGGAATTCCGCCGGAAAAAATACATAAAACAATGGATGATTGTTGAAAAAATCGCGCAATATTATCCGCATCAAAAACTTCAAATTCAAGATCGCCTGCGTTTAGAGTATGTCGCACTTCCAACATTCTCCCCGGAAACGAAGGATGAGGATCTTGCAATATGTTAATTTTGCGAAATGGCGAATCGTGACCGGCTTCCGCCAATACTGTTTGTGCGGCAACCATACCTTGCACCATATGATACCCGATCGCCCCCATCCCAATAACTCCTATATTCCCCGCGTTCGGATCCGGTTCTATTGCTCGCTCAAGCCAACCTCGAACCGCCCTGTCCGGATAACGATTATTTACGCAAATAACCTGTACTCGCGAGTCGTTTAAAATCTGGAAACGAGGATCTGTTTCGAAAACCGCATTTCCCGGAAAAACCATTTCGCGAAATCCATCCGGAAGAATTTCTCCTCTTGCCAATAGTGCTTTTTCTACTGGGTTGGCAACAAAAACGGAACGACCTATTCCATCGCTATCTTTACCTCCTCTTACCGGCACATTGCGAGCCAAAAAAACACGTTCCACCGCAGCCATCGTATCAAGACGCCCTAAGTCATTGAAATACTGTGCGTCTTCTCTTATAACACCTTCGAGCTGTCTTCTATCAAATCCGGCAAAAAGGTCTCCCTTCGCATAAGCATAATTGCCTGATGCTATAGAAGGCTGTAAAGGTCTAAAATGTTCAACACCGCTACCGTTTTCTCTTTTTGTAGCACGCATAATTTAATTTAAATAGGAGCCATTTTCGCGTTAAAAAATAGATTTGTCAAATCTATTGTTTAGCTGTATATTCCGCTCAAGAAAAATCACTCATTGCCACAAAAAAAACTCTCAAAAATCCGACGTGTTCTCATCCTCGGATCCGGTGCCCTTAAGATCGGTGAGGCTGGAGAGTTCGACTATTCCGGTTCTCAAGCAATCAAAGCCCTGAAAGAAGAGGGGATTTCGACCGTGCTTGTGAATCCGAATATCGCGACCAATCAAACTAGCAAAGGGCTTGCTTCGAAAGTATATTTTCTGCCTGTAAATCCTTATTTTGTAGAGAAAATTATTGCGCGCGAAAAACCTGATGGAATTCTGCTTAGTTTCGGTGGACAGACCGCGCTCAATTGCGGACTTGCGCTCGATAAATCCGGCGTTCTCAAAAAATATAAAGTCCGTGTTCTCGGTACCCCTGTTGCCGCGATTGAAAAAACTGAAGACAGAGAGATTTTCAATAAAACTCTTGCCGAAATCGGAGTGAAAGTTCCGAGAAGCAAGGCTTGCGTTTCGACAGCTGAAGGAATTAAGGCGGCTGAAAAAATAGGTTATCCGGTAATAGTAAGAGCGGCTTTTGCGCTCGGAGGAAAAGGGTCTGGATTCGCTGCGAATTCTGCCGAACTGAAGGTCTTGCTCGAAAATGCATTCGCTTACAGTCCGCAAGTTCTAGTGGAAGAAAATCTTAAAGGCTGGAAAGAAATAGAGTACGAAGTCGTTCGCGACAAGTTCGACAATTGCGTGACTGTTTGCAATATGGAGAACTTCGATCCGCTTGGAATTCATACGGGTGAGAGTATCGTTGTCGCGCCGTCACAAACGCTAACCAACAGCGAATATCACAAGCTGAGAGAGATCGCCATCAAGACCATCAGGCATCTCGGAATAATAGGGGAATGCAACATACAATATGCGCTCGATCCTAAGTCGGAAGATTATCGCGTGATCGAGGTCAACGCCAGACTGTCGCGATCAAGCGCGCTTGCCTCTAAGGCAACAGGCTATCCGCTCGCGCATATCGCGGCGAAGCTTGCGCTCGGGCACAGCTTGCCTTCTCTCAAAAATGCAGTTACGAAAAATACTACCGCCTGTTTCGAGCCTGCGCTCGACTATCTGGCTCTCAAAATCCCAAGATGGGATCTTAATAAATTCAGAAAGGTTTCAAAAGAAATCACGAGTGAGATGAAGTCTGTCGGCGAGATTATGGCGCTTGGAAGAAATTTCGAGGAATGCCTGCAAAAAGGGCTTCGAATGCTTCAAGTCGGACTTACCGGACTTACCGGTAATGAGGCTCTCGGGATACAAGCAGAAAAACTTGCCCATGAAATTTCCGTACCTACGCCAAAAAGAATTCTTGCCGTTGTAGAGGCTTTGCAAAAAGGATGGAGTCCTGAAAAAATAAATCGTCTAAGCGGAATCGACAAGTGGTTTCTCGATAAAATAAAAAATGTGGTTAAAACTGAGCGAGAAATAAAAAAATCAAACGGTGATCTTTCCGCCGATATGATGTTGAAAGCAAAACGCCTAGGATTTTCCGACTATCAAATAGGCCGAGTTATCGGAAAAAACGAGATGGAAGTTCGCGCGATCCGCAAGAAAATTGGTGTCATGCCGTCCATAAAACAAATCGACACAATGGCTGCCGAATGGCCAGCTAATACAAACTATCTTTATGTTACTTATCACGGCTCAAAAAATGACACACAAAGAACTGCAAAAAAGAAGGCGATAGTTCTTGGGTCCGGACCTTATTGCATCGGCTCATCTGTCGAATTCGATTGGTGCTGCGTAAATGCCGTCCGAACTCTTGAAAAAGAGGGATATGAAACAATTATGATCAATTATAATCCTGAGACCGTTTCGACGGATTATGATATTTGTGACAAATTGTATTTTGACGAATTGTCGCTTGAACGCGTTTTGGATATTTATGAATTTGAACGGCCAAACGGCGTGATCATCTCCACAGGCGGACAGGTCCCGAATAATTTGGCACTAAAATTACACAAATGCGGAGTGAAAATTCTAGGTACTTCGCCTGTAGACATAGATCGTGCCGAAAATAGACACAAGTTTTCAGGACTTATGGATAAAATAGGTGTCGTTCAGCCGAAATGGAAAGATTTTTCACAAGTCGAAGATGCTTACAGGTTCGCGCGTGATGTTGAATATCCGGTATTGGTGCGTCCATCTTATGTGCTTTCCGGTGCTGCAATGAATGTTGCTCAAAACGAAGAAGACTTAAGAGCTTATTTGTCTAAGGCTGCCAAAATTTCGACAGATGCGCCGGTAGTAATAAGCAAGTTCGAAAAAGGTGCAAAAGAAATAGAGGTTGATGCTGTCGCAACCCACGGTGAAGTTGTAATTTGGGCGATTGCCGAGCACGTTGAAAATGCCGGCGTACATTCCGGCGATGCAACCATTGTCTTGCCGCCGCAAAAACTTTACTTGGAAACAATAAAAAGAATTCGCCAAATCACCAAGCAAGTGGCGAAAGAGCTTAATATAACAGGACCTTTCAATATTCAATTCCTTGCCAAGAGTAATGAAATAAAAGTAATCGAATGTAATTTGCGCGCCAGCAGAAGCTTCCCTTTCAGTTCAAAAGTTACAGGATATAACTTCATAGAAATCGCAACGCGTGCCATGCTCGGCAAAGGAGCTAAGGCTCTCAAGAAAGGTCACTATCGAACTCTTGATCTCGATCATGTGGGAGTAAAAGTTCCTCAATTCAGCTTCTCGCGATTGAAAGGCGCCGATCCCGTTCTTGGAGTCGAGATGGCTTCGACCGGTGAGGTTGCTTGTTTCGGTGAAAATATAGAGGAAGCTTTTTTGAAGGCTATGATTTCCGTAGGATTTGAAGTTCCGAAAAAAAATATCCTGCTCAGTATCGGACGTTTGCAAGACAAGGTGGACTTCTTGAGTTCGGCGAAGAGATTGAAAGGCATGGGTTTCACTATTTTCGCAACAGACGGTACGGGACATTTCTTGAAAGAACATGGAGTCGAAGCTCATATACTGCATAAAATCGGCGACGGGCGAAGTCCAAATTTAGACGAATATTTACGCGATAAATGCATAGATCTTGTCATAAATATTCCTACCAATTACAGTCACGAGGAGATGACCGCCGGCTACCATATAAGAAGGAGAACTATTGATCTCAACATACCGTTAATAACAAACCTTCAAGTTGCAAGATTGATTGCAAGAACTATTGAGAAATACAAAGTTGAGGACTTGAAGATAAGGAGTTGGGATGAGGAGGTGGGTGGTAGATTGCAGGTTGCAGATGGCAGAGGAAAAAATGGAAAACAAAGACGAAAGAGAATAGGAAGCTAAGCGGCTTTTGCCGATTCCCATCTTTCAACTACAGCTTTGACCGAATCTTTTAATTCGAGTCTTGTAACTTCAAGCTGCCATGATTCAAGTTTGGTTATATATGTGTGATCGCAATCTTCAATTTTGTCCGGACATTCCGCTGAAAACGCCCTGTATCTCTCCAGCGTTGCATCTATCAATCTCGGTAGGGCGTTAAACATTTTATCTTTTTCCGCCAGTCCGGCAGGTATTAATCTTGTAACAGTTTCCCTAAGCGTCTTGAGCCTGCTTACTATTTTTTTCGCATGCAAATCTTTCATGTTATCGGCCCTGTCTTCCAGTTTTATCTGAAGGGCTACTTGCCTATTTTCCTCATCATCACTATTAATTGCGTCCATGCGGACCAAAAAACTGTCCATTTTTAAGCTATGAGGTGGCATTTGTCTGAAAATTTCTGACTGAGGTTCTTCACTTATTGCTTCCCATGCCAAGTCGTTTTTTACGCAAAATGCTTTTTCAGCTTCTTCACCCTGAATTCCGATTATCGCAAAACTCCTAGCTCTTCCGGCTAAATTTCTTTCAACAACTTTCTTTTTGAGACCCATGCTCATATCTTTCTCTGTTCCATTTGTAAGAGCCAGAAGCACTCTTCTTATCCTCCTGCGCATATTGGTTGTAACTATATTGAGCGTTTGACGTTTTATCCTACCGCTTCCTTCCTTGTCACCCTTTTTTCTGTCCAATTCTGTAACGAAACCTGATCCGAAATTAAGCTGGCTGTCGTAAGTATCAACATGACCTTCTATAAACCCAATCGTAGATTCCACAGAGGCATTTGTATCTTCCGGACAGTCATGCACGGGCGGAATCAACCCTATGTTTTCAGGCGTATAATTTACGGTTTCCTCTTCCAAGACATACGGTAAGATATCGTAAGCCATTGCCAATGCTACCCTCTCCGGATGCACATAATAAGGTTCTTTTTTTGTATCCCTAAGCCGACTGTTTTTTTGCTTATAATGATAAGCTTTTGCTGTTGATAACCCTTGATGAAGTGAATCTACGAATCTTAGCTTTCTTATCCTCAATGCTATTGCTTGACGCTTCTCGTGATCGGGCGGCAAAACCGACTTGCCGTCATCCGTATGTTCTATAAGCAAGTCGAAGTACACTCTTTGAGCGGCAAGGTAGTTTTTATCTGCATGGTAAAAAAATCTTCTCAATGATTTTTCTTGGGTTTTCCATTGTGCGAGAGAGCGAGCATGCTCGTTCTGACTTTCCGTAGTTACATCCGGATAACCTATTATTCCCTTTACCGCCTTCTGCAATTCCGGTCTGAATTTGAAAGATACCCATTGCAAAATCTCTTCAGATTCCGGGTCGCATTCCGCCGGAGCGTTTTCCCAACAATCCTTCAGTGTATTTCCGGTATCCACCCACTCCCTGCGATACCGCATCACCGTTTTCCACACATTGCCGATTCTGTCTCTATGCTCTTCCGGAATGGCGTGCGCGATCTGCTCAAACCGCAAATCTTCCGGAATATTCATACACTCCTCTTCGAGAGCCCATACATACGCACTTTCTTTCGACGAACAATTCCCTATGTCATTCCCTTTTCCTGGAAGATATCTTTCTTGGACGAAACTCCAGAAATGTCCTGCTTTTGTTATACCTCTCTCTTGTTCCGGCGTGATTTTTCCGCTTTCAATAGCCATAATTTAGGCTTAAGGTTGTATATTAAAGGCTTGTTTCAAACCTATGTCAAACAAAGTACGACCGTAAACCCTGCCGCCAAGCATGTTTTGTGCAAATGTATTGACACAATTAGTGGTTTTTGAGCGGAAATGATCGCGCTTTTACAGGTTTAAAGCTGTACTTTTACAAATCCCCATTTTTGACGTTCTTGCCAAAGGGGCTTGACAAGGCGTCAATTATGTCCTAATATCTCGCCCTACCATTTGACCAAAAAATACACCATGCTGTCCGAGATTTTTCAAATCTTGGGATTAAGGGGTAAGGATATACGTATATATCTTTCCTCGCTACGGCTTGGACCACAGCCCGCGAGCGTAATTGCACGCAAAACCGGATTGAAGCGAGTCGATACGTATAACCACCTCATTAAGCTATGCGGTATAGGTGTCTTCCGCATACAAAAACGAGGAAAAGTTGCTTTTTTCAGCACATGCGCTCCCGAGCAACTCTCTGATTTGATAAAAATCAAAAAATCACTAATCGTAGAGGCGGAACGTGGCCTTGAACGAATATCGAATATTTAGGGAACCTCTGAAAAATGCCCTCATGACTGTAAATGTTACAATTTGGCTGCAAACGACTCAGACCTCCTCGCTGGATCTTCTCCTGATACAGCTTCGTCGGTCTTTGCCGTTTTCGCTCGAATTGTAACATTTTCGTTACCATGACAGCATTTTTCAGAGATTCCTTAAACATAGCGTCTGGCGTAAAAGGTTTTCTTGAAGTAAAATCCCGTACGCTAAAAATAATATTATTTTTTATGGTTAAGAAAAACACTCCGAAATTGAAAAAGGGACTTGCGCAGATGCTTAAAGGTGGCGTCATCATGGATGTCGTAAATGCAGAGCAGGCCATACTTGCGGAAAAGGCCGGCGCAGTTGCCGTTATGGCGCTAGAAAGAGTTCCGTCCGATATTCGAAAAGATGGCGGAGTCGCAAGAATGAGTGATCCAAAAATGATTCGCGAAATAATGAAGGCTGTTACTATCCCCGTAATGGCGAAAGTAAGAATCGGTCATTTTGTTGAAGCCCAAATTCTTGAATCTATCGGAATCGATTACATAGATGAAAGCGAAGTTCTTACACCTGCGGATCCGGAATCTCATGTCGATAAATCTCAATTCAAAGTACCTTTTGTATGCGGTGCGACAGGATTGGGGGAGGCGCTAAGACGAATTAATGAAGGCGCTGCTATGATAAGGACAAAAGGTGAGGCGGGAACCGGCAATGTGATTGAAGCTGTTAGACATTGGAAAAAAATTCTTCGTGAAATGGAGGCTCTGAAAAAAATGTCAAAGACCGAAATGGCTAAGGCCGCAAAGGAAATGAGAGTCCCTCTTGAAATAGTTGAAGGAGTTGCCAAGACCGGTCGCCTGCCCGTTGTAAATTTCGCCGCCGGCGGAATCGCAACTCCGGCTGACGCCGCGATGATGATGCAGCTTGGATGCGATGGAGTTTTTGTCGGAAGTGGAATTTTCAAATCTTCAAATCCTGCAAAAAGGGCTCGAGCGATTGTAGAAGCTGTCATGCATTTCAATGATCCTGCTCGAATCGCCAAGGTCTCCGAAGGGCTGGGCGAGGCGATGGAAAGTCAGGAGATTTCTAAGCTTGCGGATAGATATGCGGAGAGGGGATGGTAGGGGAGGGGGAAGTAGGGGAAGTGACATAGTGACATAGTGACATAGTGACATAGTAAAATTATGAAAATTGGAATACTTGCAATTCAGGGGTCGGTGATTGAGCATGCGCGAGCAATTGACAACGCTGGGGCTCAAGCTGTAGAGGTGCGAACTTGCCGCGATCTCGAAGGTATTCGCGGTCTTGTAATGCCCGGTGGAGAAAGTACGACTATCGGCAAACTGCTTAAGCTCGAAGGGCTGGATGTCGAGATTGCCAAGAGGGTAAAAAAAGGGATGGGTGTTTACGGCACGTGCGCCGGAGCAATTTTGCTTGCAAAAGAAATCGTTGGCGGTCAAAAAGCGTTGAATCTCGGACTGATGAATATTCAAATACAAAGAAATGCTTACGGGAGGCAACTTGATAGTTTTGAAACCGAACTGGACATCCCTGCTTTGGGCAAGAGCCCAGTCCCTGCGGTTTTCATAAGAGCTCCGAAAATCGTTTCGACTGGCGCAGGGGTTGAAATTTTAGCAGAATGTAATGGCGAGATCGTTATGTGCCAAGAGAACAATATATTGGTAACGACATTTCACCCTGAGATGACTGACGATTTGCGCGTCCATAAATACTTCATAAATATCGCGAAGGGAACTGCTGGTTCCCCTCACGCACTCCCCTCCGAACTGTTGTTCTCAAAACAGCTTTCGCGGAAGCTCGCGAAATGTTAATTTGGGACCCAGCGAGACCCAAACCAACATTTCGCTACGCGTGCTCAATCTGTTTTGTTCACCTTTTAAATAAATATCGCGAGATGAAAAATCTAGAAAAAGGCCTTAGGGATTTTTTCAAATCAATAGGAGAGGATCCTTCGAGAGAAGGGTTGCGCGAAACTCCAAAGAGAGTTGCCAAAATGGTTGAGAAAGTTTTTGGCGGATACGGGCAAGATCCGAGAAAAATCGCTAAGACTTTTGACGGCGAAAAATATGACGAGATGATTGTCGTGAAAGACATTGAGTTCTTTTCGACGTGCGAACACCACATGATGCCTTTTTTCGGACGTGTACATATCGGATATATTCCGAACGGTAAGATTCTGGGCTTGAGCAAATTCCCAAGAATTGTGGAAATTTTTGCTCGAAGACTTCAGAATCAAGAGAGGTTAACACATCAAATAGCTGATGCTATTGAAGACGTTTTGCATCCACGCGGAGTCGCTGTAATTATTGAAGCGAAGCATTTGTGCATGATGGCAAGAGGGGTTGAGAAACAGGCGAGTAATGTTACGACTTCAGCATTGAGAGGACTTTTCAAAAAGAAGGTGAATACCCGCAATGAATTTTTGACGCTTGTGAAAAACTAAATATGACCAAGTACCTTCCGAAAAACATAGAAAACTTAATAAACGAATTTAATCGTCTGCCCGGCATCGGGCCGAAAACGGCGCAGAGATTGGCTTTTTATTTATTGAAAAGTTCTGAAACGCGCTCGCGCGAATTGGCTGATGCGCTTGTGAATGTTAAGACTGGGATTCGGATGTGCAACAAGTGTTTTACTTTAACGACAGAAGAGATTTGTGACATCTGCTCCGATTCGGTCCGCAAGCAGGAAGTGGTTTGCGTGGTTGAAGATTCAACAGATTTAATTGCGATTGAAAAAACCGGTGAATTCCACGGCGTTTACCATGTCCTGCACGGGAAAATCGCGCCACTTGATGGAGTTGGACCTGATGACATCAAGCTGAAGGAGTTGGTTGCGAGAGTTGCTTGTGGTGAAATCAAAGAAGTAATCGTTGCAACAAATCCAAATCTGGAAGGGGAGGCGACTGCACTTTATATTTCAAAAATACTTGCACCTTATAACAATGTGCGTGTTACGAGAATCGCACGCGGATTACCTTCAGGCGGAGACCTCGAATATGCCGACCTCACTACTATCGGGAGGGCGATTAGCGGGAGAGGGGAGATTTGATTTATTAGCGCGACTTAGATCAAAAATCGCCGATCTAGATTCAAGTATTCTATCAAGCAATCCGAAATCCACTCTTCCATTTGCACAGTCTCCTCGTGCTTTCGAAAGTTTTTCCCCTTCTGTTGTAATCAACGGACCGACTACATGATTAATTCTGCCTTTTGCAAAACCGGACGCTTCTATTACAGCGCTGACTCTTTCGCTTTTCGACGCTCCGTTAACTTGTTGTACTCTTGGATTGTATGTCATCTGACGAGCCCATTCGGTACCATAATCTCCTCCGAAAAATTCTAGGACCGCTTTGTCTCCATATCTCGACACCAATATATTCATGAGAGAAACCAGTACGTAAAAAACTGTCCAATGATCATCTCCGTCTTTAACCGATATTTCGTATTCATCCGTTTCGCAAGATGGATTCTTGCAGGTCGCTATAATCGTACCATTTCGTTTTATTTCTTTTCTGCCTTTCTTCGGATCTGATGGCTGAGTACCCTGAAGACAGTCGGGACAAATCGGTACGACCGAATTTCTATCGGCGAGTCGAAGTTTCATAAAAGCTTCTCCTATGTAAGGCGCACATCTAAGCAAAACTTCAAGGAAATCATGACCCATAAAGCCATGATTGATACCGGCCATTTTGAAAAACGTTGACATCCTCACCACGTCAATCCTTTTTTGAAAATCGCTATCCCCCAAATGTTTACCTGCTTCTACGACCATCCTGTTAATACATCCTATTAAATTTGCGGTGGCTTCTTCCGATGGCAATTTGGGCGCTCCTCTAAGGGTAAACTCCCTGTCGTCAACAAACAAAAGTCCCCTTGCTGAATTCGTAGCGTTTAGTGCTTGAAGAAGATTAAAGAGTGTTACCTGATGTCCAAGGTGTAACATGCCGCTACCCGATGGCGTAATACCCATAGTTAATATATCGGCGTCTTGCGCCAATTCAATGGGATTCGATCCTGTCGAATGTCGATGTAGCATTTTTACTGATTAGGAGGATCGATATATTCTTCTTCGTCCTCTTCAGTACCGGACTCCCATTCATCAAGCTGTTCGACAACAGAATCTATTTTCGGATATGAATATCCGCCATAATTTGATGACTGCATCGAGTACTCAAACGCCTCTTCGAAATCCGTCATGTCGCCCGAAGCCCGATACCCAACTTCCGGATATATTTTCACCTTTTGTCCGTTTTGCAATTTAACTTCCACGCCGATTGAATCGATTGGCTCATACTCAAACCCTTGTTCTTCCAAAACCTGCGTTAACGCCTCCGCCATTTTTTTAAAATCATAGCCGAACCTGTTCGGCTGATAATCTATTGCGCATTGAATGGCTGTAAGTCCGGCGCATAAGTCATCATCATCAATCTCGATTGCACCTCTTATTTGGCGCTGTACGTCTTCGCATATCGTACTCGCGATATCATCAGAGTATTCCGCATCTTGCAAGCTTAACGAATAATCATAGTCATCAGGTATTTTATTTGGATCTCCGGCATTAGCTGAAACATTGAAATAACCATCGCGTGAATTCATCCCCAAGAAAGCAAACATAGGGGAACTGTCCTTGAGGTAGATCGCTTCGCTATAAGCACCTTCTTCCCCCGTAACGCATTTCATCATTGCCGGACCGTATTGTTGTGTACATATTATGTCTCCATCTCTTGCGATACATTTACCGATAGCGCTTAAGACCCCCGGCTTTATTTCGCCTGATGCGAGTCGAGTGAGTCCAACCCTTTTAGACCCCTCGGTTGATGTTTCGGGGATTTCCGGATCGCCCTGATTTTCAGCCTGAATTTCTTCTTTGACCTCTTGTCTGGCCTCATATGCAGAACCTATCGACTCATCTCCGATTCCTCTCGGCACCAATAAAGCCGCACCTACTATTAAAGTCCTTCCAATTGATGACCTGCCTATGTCAGGAGAAGATTTCATGTTTTTAGATTAAAGAGCGCGTATTATAACACCGACTTGCAAGAAGTCAATAGCGCGAAAATCCTCGTGTTTAACATCAGGTCAATTTAAACCGTGTCGGACCTGAACCTGAGAGAGTAGATGGCAGGTTGCAGGTGGCAGATGGCAGAAGATCGAAGTCGTTATGGAGATTTTCTATAACGCCCTGGAGGTTGTTTTCTTGCAAGGCGCGGATAAGATTTTCCGTTTTTTTGCGGTTTTGGCCGGCTGGCATTGTGTCGATTTTTTTATACATGTCGGCTGTCGATTTTTTCTCCCCGGGGAGAAAAATCAATTTCGGCTTTAGAACAAGGTCGGTTTTTATCGGCTCGATTATTTCGCCATAGTGCGTTGCGCGTGCGATACCGCCCGTAATGAAAAATGGCGCATCCATTGAAATTTTTGCGGCGAGAATGCGGAGCGCATGAACATCCAAGCCGAGAGCGAGTTGGTGATTCAGCTCTTTTAAAACTGCTGCTGCGTTGCTCGATCCACCGCCGAGACCGGAGCGGAGTGGGATGTTTTTTTTGATCGTTATTTTTACAGACGAATCGCCGGCAAGAAGTTTTGCGGCTTTGTAAGCTGTGTTTTTTTTGGGCGTTTCGTTTAGTTCTTTATTGTCCGTCGAGATTTCTATTCGAGACTTCCCGTCGCGAATAACCGCAACCTCAATTTCATCAAATAAATCCGCAACTTCGCACATCACCGTATCGATCAAATGATATCCGTTTTCACGACCCATTATGTCGATTGTGAGATTTATTTTTGCGTAGGACTTGAGCATTGCGGAAAAATTTAAGGGAGCCAAAGCCTCTGCATCATCACCAAGCATTGGCATTTCAAGCCTTCGCCTTTTCCAAAAGCTGTCAGCCCTTCGCCCGTATGAGCCGCGATTGTAATGTATTGGCTCGGTACACCAAGAAGATTTGAAATTGATTTTATCAATCTGGTTTTTAGCGGATCGATTTTTGGCTTCAAACCTTCAAAAATAAAATTTATTTTTTCAATACCCCAGTTTTCTTTATTCAAAAGGGCTATCGCTTCTTCCAAATATATCTTGCTGTCCTTAACGCCTTTTTTATAAAGGCTGTCTGTTAATTCGCCGAGAGAACCTATGTTAAGTCCTTGTAATAACGCAGTCACCAAGGCGTGAATCATGACGTCGCCGTCCGAGTCGGCCTCAAGTTTTTTATATTTTTTAAATTCAACCCCACCCAAAATCAAGTTACCCTCTTTGCCAAAAGCGTGACTGTCTTCACCGAACCCGACAGTGAATTCTCTTTTTGATGACATTATATCTTCCAGCATCTCCAAATCTCCGGCGTCTGTCACCTTGAAGTTATATGGCGTACATGGAATGATTTTCGGCTTAATCCCTTGTATTTCCGCAAGCTCCAAGTCGTCCGTAGGCTCATGCTTCATTTCTGCAATTCCTTTGTTAAGAACTTCGTATCTCAAGCCTTGCGGCGTCTGCATTCGCCATAAGTTGTCCCTAGAAATGGTTTCGGTTTTTTTTACATCTATTCGCCTCAGCGTATCGTACATCGGCATAGCAACTCCGGCAGCGGCGTACCTTTCGAGCATATTCGCGACCTGATTTATTTCGGCTACCGACACGAGCGGGTTTGCGACGTTGTGGATTATTATATTCGCATTTTTCAATTGGGCCGGAGTGAAATATCTAGACAAGGCTTTGTGCGCTTTTCGCAAAGATTCAAAGCGTGTTTTTCCACCGCTTATCTGTATAATCCCTTTTTCATTATCGCTCGACTCTTCCAGTTGGTTTATAAGATCCTTGAATTTTTCATTTGAAACTTCCGGCAGGACGACCACCATTTCATCAATCGATTCCGCATCCAAAAATGCCAACATCGAGTACCAAACAAGCGATCGCCCATGCAGTTCAACGTAAGCTTTTTTTGTTCCGGCATGCAGTCGCCAACCGCTTCCTGCGCCGAGAATTATTCCTATATTCATTTTTTGAGTTCTTTTTTTATAAGATCATAAATCTCCAAAAACTTGATTTCCCCGGCAAGAAATTTTTCAACTGCTGTGTCGTTCGCACGCACCAACTCTTCTCCGCGGGAGCTGTATTTTAACGCAATTTTTATGCCTTCGAAAGTCTTATGGTCCACCGGATAATATTTCGGAGTTTTAACAGATTCATTCACCTGCGCACCGTCAGGATAATTCAACGCATACTCGATAGGGACTCTCATGTCCGGCTTATACGCTCTTGTCTCGGTCGACCCGTCCTCGAATTCAACCATCCCATGAACCATACTCTGCGGATGAATCAATACTTCTATTTTCTTGTAGGGCGTATTGAAAAGATGGTGAGCCTCTATTATTTCAAACCCTTTATTCATCAATGTCGCCGAGTCTATGGAAATTTTTTTTCCCATCTTCCATGTAGGATGGGCGAGGGCTTGCGCGACTGTAACGCCTTTGAGCTCGACGCGTGTGCGTCCAAAAAACGGACCGCCCGAGCAAGTGAGAATTATTTTCTTCACTGACTTGCGGTTGCGCCCTTCAAGGCATTGGAAAATCGCCGAGTGTTCTGAGTCTATCGGTATTATGCGAACTTTGTGTTTGCGCGCGAGCGACATGATGCGAGCGCCTGCCGCAACGATGGACTCTTTGTTTGCGATTGCCAAATCGTTGCCGGACTTGATGGCGGCGATAGCGGGGGATAGGCCGGCAAGTCCGGTTATCGCGTTGACGACGAGATCGCATTTTTGGGATGCGAGCGCGCGGGCTTCCGACTCGCCGAGAGCCATATGTGCAACGTGAAATTCACGCGCCTGTGCGGCTAGAAGTTCGCGATTGGAATTTGCGCTCAGGCCGATTATCTGGAATTTATCGCTGGATTTTCTTATAACATCAAGCGTTTGCCGGCCGATCGAACCTGTTGAGCCTAAGACGATTATTCTTTTCATCAGTCTTTAATTTTGTAAAAAACATAATCTCCTCTGGCCACAAGCGCCTCCATATTTTCTGCACAAAAACTAAGAAGATCCTCCATCCTTTGCTTGTATATGCTTGACGATTCAGCCTTAAGAATTTGAGTGTAGTCGATTGCAAAATATTTTATATCAAAACTCTTAAACACCTCTATCAATTCATCGTCCGAATATTTTGAAGCAAGACACGCATATGTATCCAGCGCTTCGTCAGATACGAAATCTGCACCGGTATTTATCAAGTAATAAGGGGTTGCGCCGCCGACTTTGTAAATATGGATGACATCCTCGCGACCGACCGATTCTTGACTGAGAATTTCCGCCGTTTCCAAGACCCCCGGATTTCTGACGTTTATATAATCTTTGTCGTCAAGCAGACCTCCCAAATAAGCCAACTGATCGATGTCGCCAAAAAGCCCTATTTTTACAAAAACTGTCATGACCGCAACAATTCCAAGTGCCGTTTTCACGATAACACTTAGCATTTTTTCATCCTTCCAGTCGCTTTGTTCATATATTTCCAGCATTACGCCGATTATCGCCAACAAAACCACCAAGCCTATAAAGGCATACCATCCGATTCCACCTAGAAAATTAGCTATCAAAACGAAATAAAACGCCGCAAATACAAATAGCAATTTTATGTGTTTTTTGTTTCCGTGATCAAGCATTCCCCATAAAATAAAAGGTACCATGCCAAGAAACAAGAAGCTTATGTCCACATGCAGTCCGTTAACTCCTTCATTCATAGTCATTTGCCATGGAGTTTTTATCAAGTCCCATGGAGAAATCGCTTGATCAATAGCGGCGCCCGTTATGTATGTCGCAAATTCGTTCCCAAGAGTCGGCATATCTCCGCAATCCGCCAATTCGTCCCCGAAATCAATACCGGCATCGTTCAGATTCATCGCCACATACGTTCCGACATTCAAAGGCAAGCCATCTATTATGTGATTTTTTATAGCCCAAGGTGACATTGCCGCAATCACTGCAATCAAAAAAATTGCGCCCTCTTTTACTAAATTCCTCTTTAATGCTTTTCGAGCAATTATCATTCCGGCTATACCTCCGATTATGATCGCTACCCCTGTAATCCACATTGCTCTTTCTGGGAAATTAAACATGTTATCACTTGAAAAATCCATGAGCAATAATCCGAATATCGCCAACGCCACTCCTGCGGCTCCTATCCTTCCCCATGCCTTCACCGCCAATAAAACAATCAAGGCCAATAACGCCACTCCAGCTGTAATTTTTATACCCAAGCTTATTCCGATTAACACGCCTGCCATGTAAAGCCATGACCTTCCATTTTCCTCGTGTTCAAGCCATTTCACAACTCCGATCACGGATAGCGATATGAAAAACAATAGCGCAAGATCTGTTTTTAAATCGGTTGACGACTGAAAAACCACGAGTGGCAGCATGTAAAAAATCGCCGACAGCATCGTTGCCGTTTTTTTTGTAACAAAACGGCTTAGCAACAAATAAACCCCTGCGACTGCGAGCATTCCGCCCCAAAAATTTATGAACAATTGATAAATCGCTGAGTTGAAATAGGCGCCGGTAAGATTTATCAATTCCCAGTTGTAAATTCCTCCCGTACTTCCAAACAATCCGCCTTCAAGAGAGAGTCTTTCTGGGATGTATAGATATGCGCTTGCGTCGTCCCATCCGACCGGAATCGGTCTTATTATATCTATCAAGTTATACATAAAAACCATCATCGCCGCAGATATCACCCAGAATTCAAATGTTTTTAACGCACTGAATTCGATTTCCTTTTCGATTGAGAAAATTTTCTTAATAAGCCCTTCAGCCTCTCTCCAACTTATCGCCGTAAATATTAAGTAACAACCGACAACAGCCCACCATTGCAGCAGAGATAACGCCCCTAAAATAAAAAACAAAAGCATATATGCACCCAGTCCGGCCGCGATACTGAAAAGCGTTCGTTCCAAGCCTTCCGCTTTGAGCTTGAAGAATTTTAAAATCTTATCTCCGAGAGAGAAAACGGCAATCGTCATCAGCAATACAAAGCCCAGTCCCATAAATATGTTTTTTTCTGCAAAAAGCACTCCTTCTATAATATTTACGTGGTCAAAATTTTCCTGTAGCTCTTCTGGTAAAAGTTCAATTAAGGTGTTCGCATCTCCGCCGTACAACTGTCCATCGACAAATATTTCCTCCATCCCTTCTTCAAGTTCGGCTCCTTCTTGCAGCATCCCCCATGACTCCGCGTCCTTGAAAATCGTTCCTCCATGATACATCGAAAGCCCTCCGTTTAGTTCCGCTATGGTTATCGCGACTGATGTCGCGACTGCAATCGTCGCGGCCGCAAGCACGAATGTAATCGTTATTTTGTTCGCATTTTCTGGCTTCCTTATTTTCTTCCATGCGTACTGCAGTCCAAGCACTACTGCAATAGACAACATAAATCCTCCTACGCTCATAAATATCTTTGGCAAAAAAGCCAGACTCTCTTGGTAATAAGTATGATTTTTTATAAAAAAATACAATATTGTCATCGTCCATACAGACCCGATTATTACCTTAAGCATATTTTTCATGAGTTTTCTTTTTTAAGGAAATTGATTATTTGTTGTTTTGGCTTGTTCTTCAGTACCGGCCTGTTTTTTCTAAAAAGAGTAAAGTTGTCGCCTTCCGCCGGAATTATCGCGTAGTCGGCAGATTGGGATTCGCCTTTCACATTCACTCCACATCCCAGCACCGCAATCGTGAGCGGTTTTTTCGGCTTGAGCGACGATTCTATTTCGCGCGCCAAGCTTGGCACATCAGATTTTGTCCTCCCACAAGTCGGACACGCGATCACCCTCAAAGGTAACTTGATTATATCGAGAGCGTCTAAGATTTTTTTCGCCACTCGTATCTCCTCGATCGGATCCGCAGACAAAGAAACCCTGATCGTCGAGCCGATTCCGTCCGCCAAAAGAGTGCCTATACCTATTGCGCTTTTTATAGTGCCCGTTTCCACCGTGCCCGCCTCCGTAACTCCAAGATGAATCGGATAGTCGCATTTTTCATCAAGGATTCTGTTCGCTTTTATTGTCGTTAGAACGTCGCTACTTTTCACAGAGATTACGATTTTTTTGAATTTATTTTTTTCAAAAAATTCAACCCACCTTAATGCCGAAATAGCCAATGCTTCACCCGAATGAGGTCCATATGTCTCCATCAAGTCCTGCTCGAGAGAACCTTCGTTAACCCCGATTCTTATCGCCACTTTTTTTTGAACAGCAAGTGCGATTATTTCTTTAAGAGCTTTTTTATCGGCAATATTCCCCGGATTAATCCTGATCTTATCCGCTCCGTTTTTTATCGCCGCAATCGCAAGCTCCGGATTGAAATGAATGTCTGCTATGAGCGGGATTTTTATTCGTTTCTTGATTTTACTCAAAGCCTTCGCCGATGCCATTGTCGGGACCGCAACTCTTATAAGTTCGCAACCCTCTTTTTGTAACGCGCGGATTTGAGCGACTGTCGCACTTACGTTCTCCGTATCCGTATTGCACATGGATTGGATTTTCACGCGATGTGCGCCACCAAGATGAACCGAACCTATTGTTACTTGATGAGACATAATGACTGGTGAAGAGTGTGAATAAAGTATGCGAACGGCTTATACAAGGCGTCGCTTAAGCTTCGCAAATATACCCTTTTATAAGGAGATTGCATACGCAATCATACTTGATAATATTGCGCTCGTGAAGGCTTCGCCTCCCGAGCGCCTCTTGACTAAAGTAAACAATTCCCATAAGATGGCGTGGCTTTTTGTTAAATCCATAATTTTTATTGCCATCGTCAAACATTTACGAGTCAATCGTCAGATTAATTCTCCAACAGTTCGACTTATTTCGGACGACCAAGAACAGGTTGGAATAATGGGTCTGGACAAGGCTCTAGCGCTGGCTCACGAAAAAAATCTTGATCTTATCGAAGTTTCCCCAAAAGCCAATCCTCCGGTATGCAAGATCATGGATTACGGAAAGTATTTATATCAATTGAAGAAAGCCGAACAGAAGCAGAAGAAAGGCATGAAAAAAACTGAGATCAAGGGAATAAGGCTCTCTCTAAGGACGGATGTCGGAGATCTCAATATCAAGATCAATAAGGCGAAACAATTTCTTGCAGACGGGAATATCGTAAAGGTCCAATTGATGTTCAAGGGAAGGGAAATCATACATAGCGAATTGGGATTGGCAAAAATTATTACATTCAGGGATGCCCTTAAGGAAGTTGCCAAAATCGATTTGGAACCGAAAATGCAGGGACACATGATGAATATGATGCTAAGCCCTCTCAAATAATTCAAATATTAATCTCAATATAAAATGGTTAAGCAAAAATCTCACAGCGGTGCAAAGAAACGAATAAAGAAAACCGGATCCGGCAAATTCAGGATGGAAAAAGCTGCAAAAAGACATTTGCTCGCAAATAAATCTCATAGACAAAAAAAGCTTGGAGGCAAGAAAATCGTAGTAAATCCATCGAACGTCAGGTCTCTACAACAGATGTTCATCAAGTAATTTTATAAATTTTAATCATTAAATAAGATGACCAGAGTAAAACGAAGCGTCACGGTAAGAAGGCGCCATAAAAAAATGCTTAAGCTTACAAAAGGCTACCGAGGAGGAAGGAAAAACCTCTTCACGATGGCCAAGAATGCCGCTGCAAAAGCCGGTGTTCATGCTTATGAAGACAGGAGATTAAAGAGAAGAAATTTCAGGAGCTTATGGATTATGAGAATCAATGCAGCTCTTCGAGCTCAAGGGTTTATGTACAGCAGATTTATCAAGGCTATGGCTGAAAAGAAAATTATTGTCGATCGAAAAATGCTTGCTGAATTGGCAGTCAAAGAGCCTGCGGTGTTCAATAAGATCGTCGAGGCGGCAATGGCGAAGTAATTGAAGAAGTAGGGGAAGTTGGGGAAGTATGGGAAGTGACGTAGTTAAAATTCAAGAGCCCTTCGGCGGAAACCGGAGGGCTTTTTTTGTTGCACATGCCCTAGTGCTTGATCGAGAAATCAACAATTGATGCGTCAGGGGTGGCTGCAGATTTTGATATCGATTTTACCTCCGCCAAATCAGGACCTTTTCCGAGTAACTTAATAAGACTGTCTAGATTTTCCCCATCTCCCTGAATAAATGCCGAAACCGTTCCTTCAGGATCGTTTTTCACCCAGCCGGTAATTCCAAAGCTTAGTGCTGCATCTATCGTAAACTGACGAAACCAAACACCTTGGACATGGCCCGCAATTGTCAGTTTGTATGCAATCATATGAGCTACGCTATAGAATAATGATTTTGGAAGACGAATTCATCATGTGGATTCTTGGCTTACGCGAGTGGTTTTTTAACTTTTCTATCTGGCTGAATTATGGTAGTATTTTTTGCCAAGGTCAATTTAACAATCTGGATTTTCGCTATCATTTCGAGCAATATTATCATATGAATTTTGGCAGTAAAATTAAAAGCAGGGGAAAGGCGTTCGTTTTTTGGTATTTGATGAAACTTGCTAAATACAGGCTCGGTCATCTGAAGGCTGATATAATTGGCGTTACCGGATCTGTGGGCAAGACCAGTACAAAAGATGCTATTTATTGCGTACTCTCTCGCAGAAATCACGTTCTTCGTAATCAGAAAAGTTACAATACCGAGTTCGGCGTTTTGCTTGCTTTGCTTGAACAGGAATCGGGATTTTCTTCACCTTACCTTTGGATTGAGACGCTTTTTCAAGCTTTTAAAACAGCATTTTTCGGCAAAAAAGATTATTCAAAAATTGTTATTGAAATGGGCGTCGATAAACCCGGCGACATGGATGTTTTGCTCAAGATTATCAAGCCTTCAATCGGCGTTTTAACAGCAATCAAACCTGTTCATTTGGCCGAAGGGCAGTTCTCAAATCTCGAAGAAATTCTCAATGAAAAAGCGAAAATGGTTAAGCGCATGGGGAAAAACGAATGGGCCATATTGAATATAGACGACCATTATTTAAGCCTGCTTGCGAATTCGCTCGATGCAAATGTAATTACTTATGGAACGGGCGAGAAGGCGAATATACGCGCGACCGACTTGGAAAGTTCTGATGACGGATTACGTTTTAATTTGTCTTTTGACGACAAGACGTTCCCCGTACATCTACCAAATTTAATAGGCAAGCATCACGTTTATGTTGTTTTGCCCGCCATTGCAGTCGGGTTTTTGACAGGGTTTAAATGGGAAACCATTAAGGCGGGACTTGATGATTTCAGACTTCCTCCCGGCAGATTTGGATTGATCGCAGGCATGAATAAAAGCACTATTATTGATGCTTCTTACAATGCATCTCCCGAAACAATGCTGGCATCTCTTGATGTTCTCAAGGACATGCGGCCGAAAGGGATAGGGAAGAGGATTGCGGTGCTCGGCAACATGAATGAACTCGGAGATTTAACAGATAGCGAGCATCGAAAAGTCGGTATGGTTGTTCCTAAATGTGCAGAGATGCTTATTACTGTCGGTGAATCCGCCAAGCTGTATGCCGAAGAGGCTATTAAGGGCGGAATGGACAAGGGCTTGGTGTTTAGCTTCGACGATGCGAAAATTGCCGGAGAATTTCTGAAAGCAAAAATCAAAGTTGGAGATGTTATACTCGTCAAAGGATCTCAAAACAAAGTAAGGCTCGAAAGATTGGTAAAAGAAATTATGGCGGAGCCGGAAAAGGCTAGGGAATTACTTGTAAGACAGGATGGAATTTGGGATGGAATTTGATTTTCATCTCTCGCTAGTCCTCGGTCGAAATAAAAACAAATTCCATAAACATCGAAAGTCTTCTATAATCGGGTTGATTTTATAAAAAACAAAAACATGAAAAAAATTGCGATTATTTTCGTTCTATCTTTGATTCAAATTGTTTTTTTCGGCTGTGGCGAAAAAGCAGAAACCGTAATCCCAACTGCGTCTATTGATGCTCCGACTTCTGACAATACCGGTGCGCAGTCTTACTCCGTAAATATATCAGGCTATGCATTTGATCCGGCCGAATTAACCATAGTGGCCGGTGACAGCGTTACGTGGACCAATCTTGATAGCGTCGCGCATTCTATCGTGGCGGACAGTTTTTCCTCCGATAATTTCTCAACAAATGAATCTTTTACATATACTTTTGATGCTACCGGAGTTTATGAATATTTCTGCGGTCCACATCCAAATATGACAGGAATAATAACTGTTACGAAATGAACAAATTGAATGCTGAAAAAATTCGCGAACAGACAATAAAAGAGGCTGCCTCTCTGGAAAGCGGTCACAAAGATATTAAGGCGATTGGCATTTCCGGATCAGCCAGAGACGAGTCCGACATGGCTCTTGAGGACAGCAATTCTGAATTTCTGCTCAATTGCACGCTTGATGAGCTGAAGAAACTCGGCGCGAAAACAGAGCTTTTGCAATTAAGAAAATATGATATCAAGCCTTGCAAAGCTTGTTACTCAACTACAAATGCGCATTGTCACTTCCCATGCTCTTGCTATCCAAAAGGTACGCCGAAAGGGGATGATATGAGCAATGTTTTATACGAAAAAGTTTTGGATGCCGATATTATTATCTTTGCGACACCCGTTAATAATTTCAAGGTGTCATCGCTCATGGCGCTGTTTTTGGACAGATGTATAAGTCTTGACGGAAGCCTTTCGCCGGTGAATCCAGACGCCCCAAAGGATAAAGCATTGAATATCGAACATTCCAAATTCATATCCGCACATGCCGATCAGTCTGTGTATGGAAGCGGATTTCTTCGAAGATTTGCGGGAAAGGTCGGTGGCATTATCGTAACCGGACATGAGGCTGGAGCGGCCATGACGATTTCGCAAATGTTTATGACATTAAGTCATTTCGGAATGGCGTTCCCTCCTTTTTCAAACATGTACGCAATGGCATCAATTGAAAACGGAACTTATAACGACAAGGCCGTTGTTACCGGTTCTGTTTATATAAAAGATGCAAAATTGTTGGCTGCAAATGTTATGACAATGACCAAGTCTTTGAAGAAAATAAAACCTTCGCAGTGGGCTTATGACTATTCGGTGAATTGATATGATACGGCATAACAAGTATGTTTTTTCGATGTTTTCTGCTATGATTTTTCCCTATATTATTTTATTTCATGCTATACAAGTGGCCGATAATCGGACATGAACAACAGGTTTCCAAGCTCGAAAATGATTTGAGCGGCGGAAATCTTAGTCATGCTTATTTGTTTGTCGGGCCGGATAAGGTGGGTAAGTTTTTGGTCGCCAAAACGCTTGCCGGAATTTTGCAATGTTCGAATAATTATTGCCGAAGGTGTCCTACTTGCATACAGATAGAAAAAGGGGCTCATATCGATACGATCGAAATTCGCGATAATGGCGAGTCTATAAAGATTGAGGAAGTTAGAACTCTTGTCGGAACGTTGCAGATGACTGCGCAGAGCAATTATAAAATCGTTCTCATCGACAACATTGGTCGCATGACTCCGGATGCGATCGGCAGTTTCCTTAAAACGCTTGAGGAGCCGACCAGTAAAACTCTTTTTTTGATGACTGCGAATAATCTTCTTGAACTCCCTTCGACGATTGTTTCGCGAGCCCGAGTCATGAAATTCCCATCTTTATCGGATAAAAAACTTAGGCTGAAAATTGACGAAATGAAGGCGGATTTGAAGATAGAATCCGGACAAGAAATGATAGAAAAAGCTTCCATGTTGTCGCTTGGCAGACCCGGAAAAGCGATTGAACTTCTGAGAGACCGCGATGCCATGACGGAATATTTGAGATTTTATAACGATATTCGATCCTTTTTTCGAGACAAAGATTTAACAAAAAGATTTTTATATGTTCAAGGACTTGCACAGTCGATAGCCGATGACGAAGAGGAAGATAATGATGATTTGGATGTTTTTTTGGAAATTTTCGTGCATATTGCAAGAAGTTTACTGAATGCAAAAATCGAGTCCCCAAGCGGAGAAAACGAGGATTATCCGGAAGTCATGAGATTTTCAAAACAGGCGCTTCTCAATTTGATTCACAAAATCGACGAAACGCGCTATCTTATTGCGCGCAATGTTAACACCAAGTTGGCATTGGAGAACTTAATGCTTTCGTTTTAACAAATCAGTATGTCCAAGAAAAATCTTGCTCACGGAATATCTTCTTTTTTTCATTATAAAACTGTGTATGTCCCCGCTCTCAGCGGCGACGAGTACGCCAAAGGTGATATGGTTGTTTTCAGCGATGATGAGGGCAAGAACGAAATAGGCGAAATTATCATTGCAAACGCCGATGTCTCAAAAGACGATTTGTCGCCGACCGCAGAGATTTTGAGAAAGGCGACTCAAAACGACCTTCAGAAAATGCACGCAAATAAAGAGCTTTCCGGCGAAGCGAATGAGGCTTGCAAAGATTTGATTGGCAAGTTTTCTCTCAGCATGACGCTTATCGATACCGTTATATCTTTGGATGGCAGCAGAATGAATTTTATTTTTACCTCCGAGGACAGAGTGGATTTCCGCGAACTTGTTAAGGAATTGGCGAAAAAGTTTCAAAAACAAATTCATCTTCAGCAGATAGGGCCGCGTGATAAGGCAAGGTTCGTACGCGGATATGGTAAGTGCGGTCGAATGCTCTGTTGCGGTCAAACCATCGGAAAATTACGAAGTATTACAATGGACATGGTGCGCGTGCAGGGCATGTCGAATAAAGGGAGCGATAAGCTGTCTGGAGTATGCGGGAAACTGATGTGCTGTTTGTCGCACGAGGTTGCGGAATATGACGAGCTCCGCAAGAACATTCCTCCTTTTTTGAGCCATGTTGTTTTGAAAGATGGCAAGAGTGGAATACTTAGGGGTATGGATATCTTGAATCAAAAAATGCGATTGGATGGCGAGAAAGAGTCTTTTATGGCTAACGTTGCCGATATTAAAAAATTCACACCTCCGAAAGGCGAAGGCCATTCCGAGAGCGAAAATTCTTTAATGTAAAAATATGTTTGTTGTTAAACTTCTTATTTTAATCGGAGGGTTCGTGTTTTTAAGCGTCATATTCGTTAGAAGATTATTTCTTATACTCACTGAGAATAAGATGCAGACCAAGCTGAAGCGCGAACTAGATCTTGATATGCGCAGGCAAAAGGCTTCTCAGCCTGACGTTATTGCTCAAATGGCTGCCGCCGCACCTGCCGAATCAAAAAAAGCATGCAAATCCGGAAATGTTCGAAGTTTGTTTAAAAAAGGCGAGATGAAGTTTGCCAAAAACGATCTGGAGGAAGCGGAAAGATGTTTTGTCCAAATTGTTTCTCTAGAAGATACGCATTTGGAGGCGAATTTATACCTCGGACTTATTTATCTTAAACAAAAGAACTTTCCGAAAGCGGAATTCTTTTTCCATAAACTTGTAAATCTCAAGAAAGATCCCGTTTATTACAGCAACTTGGGATTGGCATTGTATCAGCAGGGGAGGTTGCTTGAAGCAGCAGAAGCTTATGAAAGCGCTGTTGTTCTCGATGACAAACGCGCCGCTCGTTTCGCAAGCTTGGCGCAAGTGTATCGCGAACTTTCCAATGACGAAAAAGCTCTTATCAACTTCGAGCGCGCCAGTCAAAAATCCCCTCGAAATCTCGACTATCTATGGGCTACTCTTGAATACTACCAAAAACTCTCCAGAGCCGATGATGTGGCAGCAACTGCCGACAGAATCCTCGATCTCGATCCTTATAACGAAGACGCCAAACGGATTAGGGATGGCAACAAGGCTTGACTTTTTTCGAAGTTATGGCGGCATGGCCATTTGACCTCTTTACTTGCTTGTTTTTAGGATTACAATTGCTTCATAGGTTTCATCTTGACATTATGTCAAGAACCTATTAGGATTACAGCCTTTTAAAGTCACACATGGGTTCTCCTTCAGGGAATAAACTAGCGCCAGCCAATAGACCTTCTCCTTCTGTAGATAACGATATGTTGTCGCCGGAGGGTGATGTCGCAGGTTCCGATGACGCCTGTTCTTCTCCCGCTCCCGCAGAAAATGAAGATTTAATGACCGGACCTGACATAGACGGTATTAGTCCAGAGCCGTGTAATGATGTCGATGATGTCAGATTGATTTCTGATACTGTTTCGGATGCTGCTTCCGGTGCTGTTGAAACCGCAGAAGAAAAAAAAGAGAGGTTCAACAGGGAAAGTGCAAGAAGGTTCGGAGAGTTGCCGGATTACGTTGATAGAAAACTAAAGGAAGACCGAGAGTTCCCTATAAAAGGAAATCTTTGTGTTGCCGAATATGTACGCATGTACTTGGAATTCTTGGTTAAAAAACATTTGATATACTCTTTTTTGACAGAAGAAGAAAAAGATAGGATTTTCAGCGACGAGAATAATCCGATTTCGACTTCCAACGGTACCGCAGGAAAAAAACGAATCAACTCTATAGCAAAATATTTTAGAGATCCATGCGCCAGCTTGAGTTATCTTGCTGAATTTTCTCAACATCCAGATCCTGACGACATAACAGGTGAATCACCAAGTATTCCTTCTGCGGGAATGATAGGCCAAAGGGGAAATGAAATTGCAGACTCAATGCGTATTGAAAGCGGTCTCAACGACATAAGGGATCGTATTACTACTGAACATGCATCTTTCTTTAAGAGAATACCCGAATTCAAACTTATTGATGTCGGACCTGCCATCGGAGCCATATCGACAATGCTCGCGCTAAAAGTACTTGATTCTTATGGACTGCTTTCGCGAACCAAGATAACGCTTGTTGATATTTCACAAAGAGTGCTGGAGAAGAATAAGCGTGGTGAATACGATATTGCAAACGAAAAATTTGTGGCAAGATCTTTTGGTTCGAGAGATTATTTCAGAATGCTGAAACACCATGTAGTAATGGCTTCCGATACGCTTTGTTGCGCCGTTGAAGACGGAATGCCGACCCTTGAAGATGACTCTTTTGATTTAGCACTTATGTGTTTCTTCGGCCATCACGTCCCCGATGAATACAAGCAAGCAGCTTTTGACGCCGTAACGCGAGTTACCGGAGGCGCAATATGTTTAGCCGATGAAACTAAAGAAGCTCATGAAGCTTTTTTGAGAGCCAGAGCAAAAGATGAGCCTACCGATCCCGCGCCGGAAGAGCCGGAAACACTGGAAATTTCCAGAGGAAGATTCCCTAATACAACCGAAAGAACTTGCACTTTTGCCCCTGGAAATCTCTGGTATGCACATTGGCGCGTAAAACATCCGGCCGATGATTACGGTCAACACTTCAATCTTAATCCCGAAGAAGAAGAGGATGGCGGCGAAGAATAAAGTGTTTTAGAAAGGATTTACCCATTCCGCTCCCGTCACGTATCTAATGCATAACAACAATAGCAACGGAACGGCTATTACAAGATATCCTGCTCGCAATAGGTTGTTTTTTATTGTCCCTAGAATCATAAACATCGGAAAGGCGACTAATAAATATCGCGAATAGCCTTCAAGATTTGACGAGCAGAGCGGCGGCAAAAGAACGGCAAGGCAGTATAATAAATATTGTTTTGGCAGACGTTTGTAAACTTGCCATGTCAAAATTGCTGTAAATAAAAAGCATGCGAGATTCCATGCGTTATAGATGCTCAGTCCGCTTATTGCGTTAATTATCGGCACGTAGGGAAGCGACAAAGTCTTCCCGAACCCTTCATGTTGTTTCAAGAAAATTAGCGGATCTCCCGATGTGACTGCATAAATCAATAAAACCGCCAAGACACCGAGAATAGGGGAGAGTATCGCCAAGATTTTTTTCAACTTATTACTCTTAAAATCTTGAAGTGCCACATATGCGATTGGCAGAATGAGCATGCCTCCGACTTCGCGCGTCATCGCAGCAAAAAATGCGGCAACCGCAACGGCAAGCCAGTTTTTCCCCCGCAAAAAATACATAACCGCAATCCCCAAAAATAAAAACATCCCTTCGGTATAAATCGCCGTAAAGAAAAATGCGGTCGGGAAAAAGAATAAAAATACATTCGCCCACAAACCAATCTTCTCGTCCTTAAACTCCTCTTTGCAAATCTTGAAAAGCAAGTAGGCGGCTGCGAAAGAAAATCCTAAATTGAGCAATAAGCCGGCAAGGGCGTAATTGCCGAGCGTTAAATAAGATGCCAATTTCAACACTATCGGGTAAAGCGGGAAATATGCAAAATATCTGCCGAAATATCCGTCACGCGCTATTTGAATATAAGAATTTGCATCCCAGAGCGACCACTGATTCAGAAACTCTAAACCGCTATCGTAAGTCTGAATGTTTTCATAATAAATAGTCCCCAATGGCAAAAACATTCCAGCAACAAGCGCAGTAATAAAAAGAGTTATCTTGTTTCCGATCAATAATGTGAGAAGTTTCTTCATCGGTATTTTTTTATTGAACCGTTGTTCCACTGCCGGACTCTCCTTCCGCTATACCAACAAGATATTTTGCCGGCCATGCTTGGTAATGACTGAATATCGTCTCGGTTTCCTCGGTTCCATCACTCCCAATTATAGTCCTGTACCAAGTCGCATCAAATCCGTTGTGAGCACTATCTTTTTTTTGAGTTTCCCCCGCCGCAAGCTCGGTAGTGTAAACAATTATATCGGCAGGCGCACCGACTCTGTTTGAATAATAAGGGCCGTCCATAATCACAGTTCTGCCGTCATCCGTACCATAGAATTTGAAGTACGCGCTTGTGCCCTCCGAATAAGATTGGATCAAAATATAAGAGCCTGTATCGTTTGTGAATTTAAGGTCCGGAGCCGGCTGATAAATCGTAGCGTCCAACCCATAACCCGATGGATATGCGTAATAAGAAACCGCATAAGAATGTTCCGTTCTGGCCACAACCGGTAATCCGCCATAAAGCACAGCTCTATACATAGTTGATGAAACTTGGCACAATCCTCCGCCATACTCCGGCTTGGTTTCATTGTTTGTAATTACAAGCTCTTTATAATATCCGCTTGCCGCATCCACTGCGCCCAAGTTATCCAAGAATGAGAATGTTTCCCCCGGCTCTACAAGCAGTCCGTTGAACTTGCTCAGTCCGACTCCGACGTTAAGGATTCTATTATAAGGCGAGCCTGTAAAATCCGTATAGCCGACAGATATCAATTCTTTTATTCCAAGATCCGCAAGGTTCTGAGAGACATTCACCTCAGAGGACAGCGTTTTTACCGGCAGGTCTATTGCGTCAACGCCACTTTCGAGCGACAGCTCGATCATGTCTTTCAGCACTTCCGTGTTCACCTCGATGCCGTCTTTTGCCGAACCTTCAAATGTTATCACCCCAGCATCATCCATAGTTATAGAAACGTTTTCCGCAGGCGATTCCACTTCCGTGGCAATAAAATCTTGCACGTATTTGCCCAGCCCTCCTTCGTCTATAACCACGTCTATCCCTGTTTCGACGAGTGAATTTTCTTTTGCATTTTCGTTTTGTTCGCCATCGCTCCATGTTATTCCAAAATCTTCGGCAAACGTGCTTTTTGTTCCAAAAGATAAAAGATATGAGTAATCGCTTGCCGAGAATATCCATTCGTCCGAATCGTAAGAAATTGTTATTTTTTTTGTTAGAATATTTCCTGCTTGATCCATAAACGGCTCAATATCCGCGGATATTATCGCCGGCTCTATTTCAAATAAATTTATAGTTATAGAATCTTCCGAAAGGTCTTCGAATTTCTTATTCAAGTCCTGCTGAAAAGACTCCCTGTCCATCTTAATTCCTGACGATTCTGCGTTCAAAATAACCTCTTTCGAGACGGGATCGAGCGACAAATAAGCGTTCTGTGCATCAAACTCGAGATTTAAAATTGATATAGTTGAAAATAATTTTTCTTCATCTATTACAACCGATGGGACGATCTCTTGCCCCGAAACAAACAGATAAACCCCTCTCAAAATTCCACTTAAGCTCCGCATTGTTGGCAAAGAGTTTTTCGTTTTTTCGTAATCGAAACCTATCCCCAAGTCCGCAGGTAAAAATTCCGCCACTTGGTCGCTCGCCAAAATTACAACTTTTTTCTCCAGAAATATCGATAACTCTGCTTCTATCTGGGTCATCGCGTCGTCTATGTTTTTCCCTCCGGCATCAACACCTGCAATGTTAGCTCCCGCAAGAACTGTGCTTTCGTATTTCCGCATCAAAAAAAACATTCCGACAATTATCGTCGTTATGATTGCGATAGCGATTATCAGAAGAATGTATGCTTTTTTTCTCATTTGTTATTATCGAGCGGTCTTTATTATTTCTTTTTTGGATTCACCGCGTTTCTGATAAGTCTGAGTACTCCTATTGCCGTTTCTTTTGCCAATTTTTTTGCCGTGCCTATTTCCGCCTCATGTTTATCAAGAAAAGATTTCGAAGCCGAAGCTATGTTTTTTCGGGTTTCTTTTCCGTCTTTTGGAGCAAGTGTCAGGCCTACGACTGAACCAATCGCGGTTCCTATAATCGCCCCGACAATCAGCTTGTCCATTTTTCCTATAACGCCATTATTTTTTTCATCTTGCTGGTCTGCCATTTTTTATTGATTTTATTTAGCGTAATCAATTGCTTCAGTTCTTCTAATTACGTTCACTTTTATCTTGCCCGGATATGTTAAGTCTTCTTCTATCTTGTGAGCAGCTTTTTGAGCAATTTCTTTTATATTTTCATCGGTAACCCTTTCTTCATCGACTATAATCCTCAACTCTCTTCCTGCCGATATTGCAAAAGCTTTCTTGACTCCATCGAAGCCTTTTGCCGTCTCTTCGAGCTTCAAAATCCTATCAAGATAACTGGTAAGAGATTCTTGTCTTGCTCCGGGGCGACCTGCCGATATTGCGTCAGCCGCTTTCACCAGCATCGCTTCCGGCGTCCTTGCCGGTTCGGCATCGTGATGAGCGTAGGCTGCGTGAACTATATCTGCTTCGAATCCGTATTTTTCAAGAATTTCCTTGCTCAATTGGTCGTGACTGCCACCAACTTCATGATCTATGGCCTTGCCGATATCATGGAAAAACGCAGCTATCTTGGCCTTCTCCGGATTAATATTCAATTCGGAAGCAAGCATTGTCGCCATTGCAGCCATTTCTATCGAGTGCTGCAGTACGTTCTGACCGAAGCTTGTTCTGAACTTCAACCTTCCGACTATTTTCACTAAATCCGGATGAACTTTTATGGTTAGTTTTGCCGTTCTGATCGCTTCTTCGCCAATTTTTTTCAAACTCTCGTCCATCTCTCTTTTTGCTGTCTCGATCGCTCTCTTGATCGTGTTTTGATCGAAGTCCTTCTTCTCTCTCTCGAGTTTTTCGATCGCGTTTTTTGCGATATTTCTGTTTACCAAGTTCAATCCTCCTACATAAATCATATTAGGCTCCAGATTGAAAATGACGCTTATATCCCTGAACTGGCTTTCGAAAAATTCAATGTTTTTACCGCGCGCACCTATCAGCAAACCCTTAAATCTATCTTTTTTTATAGTCACTCCGGTTGAGTTTTTATCAACTGAACTTGGCGATGTGATTCTTTGGATTATTCCTTTCAGCATGTTTTTCGCAATACTTGTCGCATCTTCATTAGCACTTTCTTCGGTTTTTTGAATCAAGCTGGCTCGCTTAATATCAAACTCCTTGTCGAAATTTTCGATTATCACTTTTTTTGCCGAGTCCGAATCTAATCCTGTTTTTTTCTTCAAAAGCTCAACTATTTCTTTTTCGGCGTTTTCTATGCTCTCGCCCAATACGTCAGTTTCTTTCTTGGCTTGATTAATCGTCATTGTAATGGCTGCATTTCTTTGCTCTCTTTTTTCGAGGATCTTACCCTTGAATTCCAACGTCTTTTTCAGTGTGTTCATTTGCTCTTCCATTCTTCTATTCTCTTCCTGAGCGGCTTCTTTTATCTCCTGAGCTCGCGATGTCATTGTTTCGACAAGACTCTTGGCGTCCGCCATTGCTCGATCGAGTATTTCTTTTTTTGCCTTTTCCAAATCCTGCTTGTAATGCTTGTTCACCCTAACAAGTGCGATGCTTAATCCCGCTCCGAGCAGCGCTCCGGTGATTACCAGTATTGCCCCTATATTTTCCATTGAGTCGATTGGTTATTTTTTCTTTAATTTATCCATGTGCTTCTTGAGCTGAGCTATCAGTCTGTCTGTTGTATCATCAAGTCCTTTTGTAATCGCATGCGCCGATTCATCTGCGATGATTGTTTCAGAAGGTATCGCTAGCTTCAAAACCACTTTGTATGCAGTATGTTTTTCGAATTTCTCAATTGAAGCTGTTAGAAGGACCGAGTCTTCAGAAAAATGTTTTACGAGTCTTGCTATTCTTGTCTCTTTTTTCAAGAGATAATCCGTGAACTGCTTTTTCTCCCAGTCTGTCAGATTTTTCGCGATAACATTTGTTGGAAGTGATTTTACCGGTTCTTTTTTTGCTTTTACCGTTTTTGTTTTTTTAATTTCAGCCATAGTTTTTAGTTAGTTGGTTTTATGCCTGTCTTTCTTCGCTTATAATAAGAGAGGTTCTTATTGTAGTAAAGAAGTTCGTATGCAAAATTTCTCCGAAGTTCTCAGTGTCGCCATGTCGTCAGGCTTTGATCTTGGCGGCGTTGCCAAACATGTTGTTGACAAATCCGAATGGGAATTTTTCAATAAATGGCTTGCCGACGGATGTGCGGCCGGCATGAAGGAGTGGATGGAACGAGGATCTTCCAAGCGTGCCGATCCGAGTTTAATTCTCGAAGATGTAAAAAGTGTTATTTGCCTCGCGGTAAATTATTATCCCGGCGATCACAAGTCCGATACCGGACTTGTCGCACGTTACGCGTGGGGCGATAATTATCATGAAGTTATCGGAAGTATGTGCAAGAAAGTTTGCGATTTTCTGATTAAAAATTATGGAGACAGCCCAAAGTGCTATACCGATACCGGTGCGATATTGGAAAGATATTTTGCCGTTAAATCCGGTCTTGGATTTATAGGTAAAAACACCTGCCTTATCACCCCCGAATTCGGTTCTTGGGTTTTTCTCTCTGTAATTTTTTCCAAAATAGAATTCGAGCCGACTTCTCATGTTGCAACCGGTAAGTGCGGACCATGTGAAAGATGCATCAAGGCTTGCCCAACCGGTGCCTTAAGTGAAAAACGTGTCGACGCCAGAAAATGCATTTCTTATTTAACGATTGAAAAAAGAGGACCTTTCTCCGACGAAGAGCGCTCGATGGTCACCGGACAAAATTTCTGTTTCGGATGTGATATTTGTCAAAGCGTTTGCCCTCATAACGTTAGAGCAAAAAAAACTGGCAAATTTAATCCTCGAGTCGAAAGTTTATCGACCGGTCAGCTCGATACGCTGGATTTGAAAAAAAGTCCTCTTGGAAGGGCTAAGAGAGAAGGGCTTGAGAGGAATCTGGGGAAGTAGGGGAAGTTGAAGAAGTGACGTAGTGACGTAGTGACATAGTGGAGATGAGGATATGAGTGACCCCCATGTGTGCTCTATTGCCTTTATGATATGATATCGTTAATATTCATAAGCTTTTTTAATTTTTCAAAAATGAAAATCGGCATAGATGCAAGAATGTATGGTACCGGATTCACGGGAATAGGCCGATATGTAAACGAGCTGATTACCAATCTTTTGGAAATCGATAATAAAAACGAATACGTGCTTTTCATGAATAGTCCGGAATACGAAGCTTTTGATATCCCATGGAAAAACGCAAAAAAGGTGTTGGTAAATGCAAGGCATTATTCTTTTGCCGAACAATTCAGGTTTCTTAGCTTGTTGAAAAAAGAGAAATTGGACATTATGCATTTTACGCATTTCAATGCTCCGATTTTTTACAAAGGCAAATCCATTGTAACGATTCACGACCTGACGCTCCATTTCTATCCCGGTAAAAAAATGACGGCTGCGCATAGGCGCTTGGCTTATCAGCTCGTTATAAGGTCTGTCACCAGACATGCTAAAAAAATAGTTGCTGTTTCCGAAAATACGAAGAGTGATCTTGTTGAAATTTTAAAAGTTCCTTCAGACAAGATTTCGGTCATTTACGAAGGTGTTGATAAGCATTTCAAGGAGATTGCCGACGAATCCGTAAAGAAGGAAGTTGCTAAAAAATATGGCGTGATTAAGCCGTTTTTGCTCTATACCGGAGTCTGGAGATCTCATAAGAATTTGGTGAATTTGATAAAAGCTTTTTCGTATTTGAAGAAAAATAAAGACTTTGAAGGGCAGCTCGTTATTACCGGAAAAGAAGACCCTCTTTATGCGGAAATTCGGGCTACAATAAAAGACCTCGGTCTTGAAAGCGATATAGTATTCCCCGGGATGGTTCCCGACGAGGATTTGCCGGCGCTTTATAACGCCGCAAAGGTTTACGTCTTCCCGTCTTTATATGAAGGCTTTGGATTACCACCCCTAGAAGCAATGGCGTGCGGGACTCCGGTCGCAGCTTCAAAGGCTGCGTGCATTCCGGAAGTATGCGGACAAGATAATGCCGTGTTTTTTGATCCATACGACCCTGTTGATATAAGTGATGCTATTCTGAAGATATGGCTTAACGATGAGCTCAGGCAGAAACTTATAGCAAACGGCAAGGTTCGTGTTAAAGATTTCAGTTGGAAAAAAATGGCTAAAGAAATTTTGGAGAAGTATGAAGAGGTAGGTGGAAGGGATGAGGCAGAAGGCATGAGTAAAAAATAATTATGAACTACGGTTTTTTACAATTGAAAGATCTTTTGCCCAAGGCTGTCGGTTCATACGGCATGACGCGAGAAGTTCGTGCCGCACTTGTTCGCGATCGCGCCAGAAAGGCCGTTCGTAATTTATGGGGAGACGATATCACGGAAATCAAGCCCATGTTTTTCAAAGATGGAATTCTTATGATTGAATGCAGCGATTCCGCTTGGGGACAAGAGGTCTTCATGAAAAAACAAAAGCTAATCGAGCTAATAGAGGAAAATGTCACGCTCAAGGGATCTGTGAAGGATGTGAAAACACGGATAAAAGGGTGATTTTTGCTTGACTTAAGCCCGCTTACGGCTAAACTATTTGAGCAATTTCGCAATTATTTTTTAATTTTATCTAAGTGTTAAGAATCAGACTCACCCGTATGGGTAAAAGAAATCGACCTCATTATAGAATCGTTGTTGCAGAACATTCTGCTCCTGTTAAGGGTAAAATTATTGAAGCTTTTGGATTCTACAATCCGTTAGTCGAACCTAAGTTGTTAGAAGTTAAACAAGATCGCTTGCAATATTGGATATCAAAAGGTGCAAAACCTAGCGATACCGCAGCTTCTCTCCTTAAACAACACGGAATTCAAGGAATGGACGACTACATAGCTCCGAGAAACAAGAAAAAGAAAGGAAAAGGCGAAGAGGCACCTGCGGCGGCAGCTCCGGTAGCGGCACCTGTTGCTGAAGAGAAGAAGGCATAATGTTTTAGGGCGCACGTTATTTTTATAGGCGAGACATATTTTCTCGATATGCTGTTTTGCCATTTTTGCACAGGTTTTCCACAGAAAAGTATTTGCTGAAGTCAAATATGGTGTATAATATAAAGTGATTATCCTTTAATATTCCGGAAATGAATGCAACTACCACAAGCTACTCTGACGGACCTGACAAGGATTTTATCCTTTATTTCGTTAGTCAGGTCGTCGAAAATCCAGACGCTGTTTCCGTAGAACGTACTGTTGACGAACTCGGGGTTTTGATCACCCTGAAGGTGGGCAAGGATGACATGGGCAAGGTCATCGGAAAACATGGTCAAACTGCAAAGGCTCTTAGAACTCTTCTGAGAGTTATTGGCTCTAAGCACAATGCAAGAGTCAATCTGAAGATCGTTGAACCTGATGGAGCTGAGATTATGATTGAGGGGTAAGGGGAAGTATGAGAAGTTGGGGAAGTATGAGAAGTGACATAGTAATGGAGCAATTGAAGAGAGTTTGTTTTTGCAAGGCGAAGATGTTGCCGTTTTTTTACTTGTCGTTTAAAATTGATTTTAGTTTTAAAATTTAACTTATTTATTTATGGCTAGCGCGACAATAATGGATGCTGCACAAGATTATGATGTTGTTGAAATTATAAATCGCGGCATTGCTTATGCGATCATTATCGCCGGCTTCTTGTCCATAGTGTTTATATTTTTCGGAGGTATATCTTTTATCCTATCCGGCGGACAGGAAGACAAAATCAAACAGGCGGTAAGCACTATCCGCTATGCAATCATAGGCCTTGTCGTGACTATTTTATCTGTCGTAATTGTGAATTTTGTCGGTAAAGCGATGGGGCTTGATATCATCAAGTATATCAATCTTGGAGATATTATCGATACCGTCAGTAACATATCGCAAACCAGTTCGAGCGAGGACAGCTTGAATTAGTAGAAGAAGTTGGAGAAGTTAAAGAAGTGACATAGTAACATAGCGAAGAGTATGAGTAAGAAATTTGTAATTATTGACGGGAACGCTTTAATCCATAGAGGGTTTCATGCGATTCGACCGCTTTTTACGAAATCCGGAGAGATGACAAACGCAGTTTACGGATTCACGACCGTTCTTCTTGGCGTGCTTAAAAAAGAGAAGCCGGATTATATTGCTGTCACTTTTGATAAAAAAGGCCCCACCCATAGACATGTTGCGTTTAAAGATTATAAAGCAACTAGAGTAAAAGCTCCTGACGAACTCTATAGTCAAATTCCCAGAATAAAGTCTATCGTCGAGGCTCTAAATATGCCGATTTTCGAGCTTGATGGGTTTGAAGCTGATGACGTAATTGCCGCGCTTGTTCAGAAAACCAACGGCCTAGATTTGGATATAGTTATAGTAACCGGTGATAAGGATACCTTTCAGCTCGTATCCGATCGCGTAACCGTTGCAACTCCCATAAAAGGATATAACGAGGTTTTTTATTACACTCCCGCGCTTGTGAAAGAAAAGCTTGGGGTTACACCCAGTCAAGTTGTGGATTACAAGGCTCTTTGCGGAGACCCGAGCGATAACATACCTGGGGTTCAAGGAGTAGGTCCAAAAACCTGCACCGAACTTCTTGGAACCTATAAAACCCTTGAGGGTATTTACGAACATCTTTCGGAAATATCCGGTAAGGTTAGGGATCGACTAGAGAAAAACCGCGACTCCGCTTTTTTGAGCAAAAGACTTGCCACGTTGGTACCTGACGTTGCTATAAATTTTGACCTAAGCAAGTGTCAGACTGGGCGATTTTCAAATGAAAAAATTCTTGATATTTTTAACGAGCTTGAATTCACAAGCCTGTCTAAAAGAATTACCGAATTGGACAATCACTCCCCTCATCCTTCGCAAACAAAACCCACGAAAGACGACTGCGATTCCCAAATGCGCTTGATTTTCTAGTGATTTTATTTCTAAGTAATATTTCCCCCGTTGGAATTCCCGTTTTCAGGCTTGCCCAAGCCCTGAAATCGGCTTTTGCACAGCCGGTGCACTTTTACACAAGCTTTACGTATTTTCAACTTCCGGCATTACCACGTCGACCTTTTTAAATTCGCGCATTTCGGCTTGTACGCGCCCTGCGTTCCGACACGTGTATAAAAAAATTATACTCATCTTTTGCCCGTATAAAAAATTTATACTCCAATGCCCGAATTTCGGCTGCTTCTTTTTGGTCTTTTTTGGCTTTTAACAGCCTTTTTAAGCCACTTCGTTTGTTGCGCTTTTTACCGCCTTATATGATTCAAACCCTGTGTAAAAAAATTGTACAGTTGGCTTGCGTAAGCCAATCCCTAACAGAAAGACCTGTTTATACCCTTGCGGTTGGTTTTGATTTTTTATTATATTCCTTCTAGACTACCAATACCCTTTTTCGATTTAACTAAAAACAAAATATGTCTAAAAGCAGATTGATCGCCGGACTTGATATTGGATCTTCGAGGATTCGAACTGTTGTTGCCACTTTGGACGAGAAAAGTTCCGTTCCGAATATTATTGGCGTTGGAGTCGCTCCCTCTTTTGGACTTAGAAAAGGTGGCGTCATTGATGTTGAAGAAACGATAAATAGCATTTCGTCTTCCCTTGAGGACGCGGAAAGAATGGCGGGCGAGCCTATTAACCATGTTTTTCTTGGTATAGGTGGCACTCATCTTGCTTCTCAGGACAGCAAGGGTGTCATTGCTATTTCGCATTCCGGCAATGAAATAGCAGAAGATGACGTTGATCGAGTTCTTGAAGCCGCTCAAGCCGTTTCAATACCGAACAACAGAAGAATTCTCAGAATCATACCTAAATCTTTTATTGTTGATGAACAGAAGGGGATCAAGTATCCGGTTGGAATGACGGGTATCAGACTTGAGGTTGAAGCCCATCTTATTACCGGACTCGCTCCTGCGGTTAAGAACATTGAAAAATGTGTACATCAGGCGGGTGTTGATATCGACGACATTATTCCTTCCGGACTTGCTTCGGCTGAAGCTGTTTTGTCAAAAAGACAAAAAGAGCTTGGCGTTGTCGTCATTGACGTTGGATGTGGTGGTACGTCTATCTCTGTTTTCGAAGAAGGTACGACTCTTTATACCGCTGTCATTCCGGTCGGTGGAGAGAACGTGACCAATGATATCGCAATAGGGCTACGAACATCTATCGATACCGCCGAGAAGATTAAGATTGAGTATGGATCATGCATACCTGAAGATATTAACGACAGGGAAACTATCGATCTTTCCTTGCTGAGCAAAATCGATACGCAAACCGTTTCCAAGAAACAACTATCCGAGATTATACAGGCCAGATATCATGAGATTTTTGTTCTTGTAAAAGATCATTTGGCAAAAATTAACCGTGACGGAATGCTTCCTGCTGGAGCAATTTTGACAGGTGCAGGAGTTAAGACTCCCGGAACTGTTGATTTGGCCAGAGATACGTTGAATCTGCCTGTCCAAATAGGATTCCCCCAGAATTTCGAAGGAGTTGTTGATAAGATTGATGATCCGGCTTATGCGACCGCGATAGGTCTTGCGCTTTGGGGTGCGAGATTTGAAGGCAGGTCTACCGGATACGGATTTGATCTTAAGGGCGTGAAATTCGACAAGCTGATCAGCGGCGTGAAAGGATGGATCAAGGGACTTTTACCGTAATATTCAAGTTTAATTTTAAAATTCAGGGCCAAGTTTTTTAACTAACTGCAAAATCTATTTAAATCTATTTGTCTCCTAAACCAAATTTACCATGGCTACAATGGCAAATGACGACGCAACACAAAAACAAAAAACAAAAAATGACGATTCTTTGAGGACTCTTTTTTCAGGGTCTGCCGGGACAAAAAGAAAAAATCTTGAAATCACCCCGGACATAACTCCAGTCGCTTCAATCAAGGTTATTGGCGTCGGTGGCGGTGGCGGTAACGCGATCAACCGAATGATTAAGTCAAACGTTCGCGGCATAGATTTCATTGCCGTAAACACTGACGCTCAGGCGCTTTATCATTCCGAAGCTCCTGTGAAAATCAATATCGGCAAGGCTACAACTCGCGGTCTTGGCGCAGGCAGCCATCCTGAAATCGGCAAGCAATCTGCGGAAGAAAGTTCAGAAGAAATAAAGCAGACTCTTGAAGGCGCAGATATGGTCTTCATTACTTGCGGTCTTGGAGGCGGAACCGGTACGGGTGGATCTCCTGTTATTGCCGAGGTTGCGAAAGAACTTGGCATTTTGACAGTTGCAGTTGTTACTAAGCCTTTCTCTTTTGAAGGACACCGAAGACGTGTTCAGGCCGAAGAAGGTCTTGAGAATTTGAAAAACAAGGTTGATACAATGATCGTCATTCCAAATGACAAAATTTTATCCCTTATAGATAAAAAAACTCCTCTTACCGAGGCGTTCACAGTTGTTGATGACGTTTTGAGGCAGGGCGTACAGGGTATTTCCGATTTGATCACCGTTCATGGAATGATCAACGTGGATTTCGCAGATGTTCGCGCAATTATGGAAAATGCCGGATCAGCTCTTATGGGCGTAGGCTATGGCACCGGCGAGAATCGCGCTGTTGAGGCTGCAAGGGCTGCCATCGACAGTCCTCTTCTCGAGATGGATATCGGTGGGGCAAAAGGCATCTTGTTCAATATCACCGGCGGAAACGACTTGTCTATGTTTGAAGTCGATGAAGCTGCAAGAATTATTACAGAAGCTTCCGATCCTGATGCAAATATCATCTTCGGTGCTGTCATCAATGATTCTTATACAGGTGAAATCAAGATTACGGTTGTTGCTACCGGATTCGATTCGGCGAAGAAAACCGTTTCCACGATGCACCATACAACCTCTGTTCCCGATATGTCTTCGATGAAGAACGTCGAGAGCGAGTACGATATACCGGCGTTTATAAGGCAGAAGATGGGGAACTGATTTTTTGATTATGATTCTCGTTAGTCCTCGCTTACTGATTTCTCTCGAGCATGCATGATGCTCTCGAAGAAATCAGTAGCGCTGCGGAAGCGCTCGAATCATAACAAAAAATCTTATGTTCTTAAGGGAGTTTTTCGGAATCGTTCAGGATATATTCGAGGCACTAATTAAAAACCCCCTGCGTTGCCGCAAGGGGTTTTTTGTTTTTCACTTTTAGTCCAATAAAACTTCGCCTATTTCTTCCATCGTATTTAAGTCGTTAACCTTAACCGCATATTCGCTGACTGTGTAAAGATTGTCTCCGATGTACAGGGCTCGCGAAACCTCTTTTTCGTTATCATACCAGTCTCCGCTATATTCTCCGTCTGCATAATGACTGACCGTACCCTTCAGCGTGAATCCTGTTTCCAAATCAAGACTGTAAACATACTCGCCCTGATAAACGTATTCGCCATAAGTGTCGGCAGCAGCAGTTTCGTCTGCGAGTTCTGCTAACGTGACTGGGAAGGCAAGAAGGTTTTTTGCAGCATCAAACAGTAACGCCTTGTGGTCATAAAGAAGCTCGCTGTCCGTACCTCTATCTCCTATGCCGATACTGTATTCCTGAACCGGATTGGCAGGATCGGTCACGTCGAACAATGAGACTTTCAAGCCCTGATACCATGCGAAATCCAGCCCTCGCGCAGCCTCTTCCTCAACGGAGGCTTCTTCCGCATCTTTGCCGAAACCGATTATATGATTCTCGTCGTAAGGATGAAGGTAGTCGCTGAATCCCGGTATTTTCAATTCGCCCAATACTGTCGGACTTGTCGGATCGGAAAGATCTACGACAAAAAGCGGATCGACTTTTTTGAAAGTCACCAAGTATCCTCTGTCGCCAATAAAGCGAGTGGAATAAAGCTCTTCGCCTGCGGCAAGACCCTCGACAGATCCTACGGTATTCATATCCGAATCAAGCACGTATAGATTGTTTGTGGACGGCGTTGAGACGTCCCAGAAATCGCCTTTTGTCGTTGCTATCCTGAAGTAGTTGTCGTGCTCGTCCATGCTAAACTGATTGAGGATCGTTCCTTGTACTTTTCCGGAGGAGCCGTATTCGATTTCGCCGGAGGTTAAAGAAAATTTATGTACTAATGTTTTTGCATTATTCCAATCGTAATAATAATCATCACTGTCGTAATTTGTTGATGCAACATACAGGTTATCCGTCGATGAGTAGATATTTTCGCTGTCGCCAACTATAACTTCCTTGTCGATTTCCCCGTTTGGATCGGCAAGAGGAATTGCAACCGCAATCAAATAATTCCAATCGCGTGTTTGCGGCATATAGCTGATGTCCGTACATTGGGCGAGTATTTGTTCTTCGCCAGAGTCGCCCGCATTCGAATCGTAATAACGCGGCAGAAGTTCTTCAACTTCTAGTGTTTCTGGGTCGTAGCTGTAATCGAAATCAAACTTGTTCATTACCAAATACAGAGTGTTATCCACTTTTCTTGAATCGCTGTAATCACCGTCAAAAGATAATGCTCTTGTAAGCGTCGGGCTTGTTCTGTCCGAAATATCATAAGTATAAACAACCGTTCTGGATGAATGGTAGTACGGATAGTAAATGTCGAAACCGTAGTCATATGTGTAGTCGTATGTATATGCGTAACCGATAACCGTTAGCTGGTCGCCATCCAGATACATTTCGTAGGGATTGAACAAGTCCGGATCGAATGTGATTTTGGAAACTTCAGTCAGCTCGTCCGACGGATAAGCATGAATGATCCGCACCGAGTAGTCATATGAATATTCATAAGTTTCATAATCGTAGTCATAACTGTCTTTCAATACGTAAATATACTCACCGTCGTTCTTAACAATATCAGCTTCGTCAACTCCACTGACTTGAACATTTGTTGTCGAATACTCTACGCTCTCGGAATCGCTTGAACCTGATGAATCAGCGCTGGAAACATCCATTTCGTCTTCGGCATAGTAAATAATTTCTGGCGGATTACTCAGAAAAAGAGTTTTTAGTTCGTCGCAAGATGAAACTTTTAAGACCTCTCCTTCAAGCTCTTCATATTTTAATGACGCCAAGTCTGCTGGCTGCTCTTCTATTCTCCAGATCACCTCCGCCATTTCTCCGCGAGCGATTTCTTTATCAAGATCGCTTATTGATGTCGGGATCGCTTCGGCTTCCGCTATCGGCTCTACGTACTGTTTATACCAAGGATCGGATTCCGTTATCGTTGTCGGCTCGAGACCAAGTGCATTAGTTATAATCTTACTTGCCTCTGCGAAATTTATTTCGTTTGCCGGCTTGAAAGTTCCATCGTCGTATCCGTCAATCATGTCCATTTCCTTGCCGTAACATACGTATTTCGCGAACCATTCGTCCGCCACGTCGAGAAAACAGTTTGAGCCTGCGGCCTCATCTGTTATCGACTCCACTACTATTTTCATGAATTCCGCGCGGTTGATCTTGTTAAGCGATTGAAAAGTGCCGTCTTGATACCCTTCGACTATTCCGTTTTCTCTCATCCATTCGATAGCTTCGATGCTTGGATCGTCGCTCGAAAGGTCGGAGAAAGAATCGTCCGATGTCACTACCGCAAATGCCGATGTCGGAATTTGCCATAATGTTAAAACCGCCAGTATCCAAATAATTGTTTTTTTCATTTTTTATTGATTAAGAATTGTTTACACAAATATTAACGCTAATTTCTCGATGTTTATTACCATATGCCGTTGACTAGACCTTGCTTGTGTGGCAAAATGTCATTCTTGTATTTAACTTTATTGTGTTATGGATTTAGATTCGACTCGAGAAAGAAGATTACTAATCGTGGACGACGAAGCGGGATTGAGAAGGTCTTTTGTTCGACTTGCGCAAGCGCGTGCTCGCCGTAAGGAAATGGGCATTGTCGTAACAGAAGCTTCCGATGGTCAAGAAGGGCTTGAAATTCTTAAATCTGTCATATCCGGCGCAAGGGAAAGATTCGACCTTGTCTTAACCGATAACAATATGCCGGCGCTTGACGGTTCAGATATGCTTCGACGAGTGGCGGCGCTGTCCGAGGATGGTCTTCGCGGTGTTGCGAATCATACGGTAATAGCAACGGGTATGATTAGCGGTGTCAATCAATCGACTCTCCCGTCAGGCGTTGAAGAGGTGGTTGAGAAGCCTGTCGATAAAGCGGTTTTCGATCGAATGCTCGATGATTATCTTTTCGCATAGGTGATGCCTATTCAATATGATAAAATTTTTTAGGTTTTTTATTTATTTATTATGCTCACGTTTTCTCAAATTTCGGCTGAAGAGCTTGATGGGTTTTCCCTTAACAATCCCCTTGGAAATATCCATCAGACCGGCGACTGGGCGAGGTTCCAAGAGTCCGTTCTCGGGCGCGGTAAGACGATTATGTGCGGCGTAAAGGATGGCGGCTTATTGAAAGCTGCCGGGTTGTTTGTTCGGCAGAAGCTCCCTATGGGAATGTGTTGGTATTTTTGTCCCAGAGGACCTATGTGCAATTCGCAAGAAGAACTTACCTGCATGATTGACGGACTGACGCCGATTTTGAAGAAAGAAAAATGTATTTTTTTGAGAGTCGAATCTGAAATGCCGATTCCTTATTTAGGAAGAGCTGCTCATGCGCATTATTTTCCCCAGAGCACCGTTGTCGTTGATTTATCGGGTTCCGAAGAGGAAATTTCACGACAAATGAAGCCTAAAGGAAGATATAACATCAAGGTTGCGCGCAGTAACGGGGTTCGCGTGAAAGAATCGAAAGACGCTAGAGCGTTTCACCGATTATTTATGGAGACGACCAGTCGCGATGGGTTTTCCGGACATGAAGTTTCTTATTACGAAAATATGCTAAAAATACTTGGCGACAATGCCAAGATGTATCTTGCTGAACTGGACGGGGAGGTAATTGCCGGAATTATTGTTACTTTTTATAAAGACACTGCTATTTATTATTTCGGCGCCAGCTCAAACAAGCACCGAAATATGATGGCACCTTACTTGCTTCAATGGACGGCTATGCTTGATGCCAAGTCGCGCGGATGCAAGTCGTACGATCTGTTTGGTATCGCTCCCGAGGGATCGAAAAACCATCCGTGGCAGGGGATTACGGATTTTAAGCTGAAATTCGGCGGTCGACGTATCAATTATCCGGAGGCAAGGGAGGTGGTTTTGAAACCCTTGTGGTATTGGGCGGTAAGAATTGCCAAGATGTTTTAAGCCGCTTGCGTTTCTTCGGTCTCTTTTTTCTTGTGTAAATTTTTCGCCTTATCCGCAAAAAGCACGCCGTCTAGATGGTCAACCTCGTGCTGAATTATTTTGGCGTTAAAGTCTGATAACTTGAGGGTCATCGGAGAGGCCTTTTCTGTCAAAAATCTTACTATTATTTCTTTTGATCGCACTACGTCGCCCCAAAGATCCGGAAGGCTCAAGCAACCTTCTTCGCACTCGACTTTTTCATCTGAAAAATAAACTATTTCCGGATTTATCATACTAACTATGATTTCATTTTCCGTTCCGACGTTCATTCGCGCAACAATCACCCTCGTTGAACTTGCGACTTGTGGCGCGGCGAGGCCAACGCCGTTTTTTTCCAGCATCACTTTCACCATTTCTTTTATTAATTTTTTTACAGAGGCGTCGATTTTTTTCACTGGATCCGCTTTGCCGCGTAATATCTTGTTGGATTTTCCGGTTTGGATTTGTAGCATGTGGGAGTGGGTAGTGGGTGATTATTTCTTGTGGGATTGGCGCAAGGACGCTTCGATAAAATCGTCGAGGTCACCGTCGAGAACGTCGTCAACCTGCGACGTTTCGTAATCCGTTCTATGGTCTTTTACCATTTTATATGGGTGCAAAACGTATGAACGAATTTGGTTGCCCCAAGAATGCTGAACATGTTCGCCTTTCAAATCGCTGATTTCTTTAAGGTCGTGTTTTTCACGGAGTGCGATAAGTTTTGATTTCAAAATTCTCATCGCGGTTTGCTTGTTTTGCAATTGAGATCTTTCGTTCTGGCATTTTACGACAAGACCTGTCGGCTTGTGGGTAAGCCTTACCGCCGAATCTGTTTTGTTTACATGCTGGCCGCCTGCGCCACCCGATCTGAATGTATCAATTTCAAGGTCGGATTCGTTTATTTCAACATCATCCGTTTCGTGAATTATCGGTGTTACTTCTACAAGCGCAAAAGATGTTTCGCGCGTGCCGCCCGAATTGAACGGGCTCATGCGTACGAGTCTGTGAACCCCGTGTTCTTCTTTCAACATGCCATATGCGAACGGACCTTTTACCGAAATTTCCGCGCTTTTTATACCGGCTTCTTCGGCTGCAGTTTTTTCAACAAGCTCAACCTGCCATTCTTTTTTCTCCGCGTATCTCAAGTACATGCGAAGCAGCATTTCCGCCCAGTCCTGCGCGTCAACGCCTCCCGTTCCGGAGTGTATCGAGACTATCGCGTCGCTATTGTCATATCTGCCGCCGAGGTAAAGTTGGATTGATAATTTATCGAGTTTTTTCTGAAATTCTTCTGCTGATTTTTCGAGCTCGCGGAATGTTTTGTGGTCGGTTACTGGATCCGTTATCTCGGCGAGTTCGAGCGTATCCTCTATTTCTTTTTGAAAACTCTCCCATTGTTCAAGAATTTTTCTTATGCGTCCCGCCTCTTCGGATATTTTTTTCGCGTGCGTTGCGTCATCCCAAAAACCCTTTGAGTTCATTTCGAGATCGTGTTCATGGAGACGTTCTTTGAGTTGCGGAAATTCCAGAAAGCCTTGGGCGGAGGAAACTTCTTTGATTAAGTGAGCTAGATGTTCTTTGAGATCCATTGGGTAGTATAAGAAGTATGAGAAGTAGGGGAAGTGACATAGTAACGGGGGAATAATATATTGCCGGATGGATTGAGGCAAATTCGAATTACGGATTGCAGATTTTTAATGTCGAAGCTATAGTTTTTTGGCTTAAAAAAGTTTCTCCTTATGTCCACCGCTCGAAAAGTTCTTGGCAATACCGCTGTTCAAGTTGCAGGAAGATTTGTTATGGCCTTCATGAGTATAATAATCGTTAAGCTTATAACGAGTTATCTAGGACTTGAGGGATATGGAAAGTATTCGGCCATATATGAATTCTTGGCGTTTTTCGGTGTTGCGGCGGATCTCGGCTTGTTTACGATATCCGTTCGAGAGATGGCGAAAGAAGATACTCAGGAAGCTCGTGAGCATATCTTGTCAAACATCATTACAATGCGATCGCTTTTATGCATCGCCACTATGACCGTCGCGATTATTGCGGCATATTTCGTTCCTCAATATAAGGCGATTCATCTTGGAATCATAATTGCTTCAGCTGCGGTTTTCTTGTCCACGTTGCAGAGTGCGGTCGCGAGCTTGCTTCAGTTCAATCTCAAAATGCAGTATGCGACAATCGCGCAAGTTGCCGGCAAGGCGGCAAGTCTTGCATATATCGCTTACACAATTTATTACGGTTTTACCGAGCCGTCTTCGGCAGGCTTTTACAATCTTATAGTTGCCGGTGTTGTTGGCAATATTGTGCTTCTCGGCGTCACTTATTTTTTCGCTCGCAGATACGGGCGGATATTTTTTGGAACGGACTGGAATTTCATAAGAAAAGTTTTATTAAAATCTGTTCCGTATGGAATTGCGCTTGTATTGAACATGATTTATTTCCGAGTCGGATCGATTATGCTTTTGCTTATGAAGGGACCGACTGAGGTTGGGATTTATGCCGTGCCGATGAGGGTTCTCGAAATCTTGTCGCTAATCCCTGTGTTCTTCATGAATAGCGTCTTGCCGGTTTTGACGAGGCACGTTTACGAGAAGACTGAGCGAGTAAAAGATATTTTGAAATACAGCTTTGATTTTTTGTTTATGGCGGGCGTGCCGCTTGTTGCGGGAACGCAGGTTCTTGCCTATGGCATTGTCGGCGCGATTTCGACTCCCGAATTTCTGAGCAGGATTGACGATGGATTTTACGGGTCGGATAGCGTCATTAAATTCTTGATGATTGCGATGATGGTCGCCTTTATCAACAGCTTATTTATTTATTCTATTATTGCTTCCAGTCATCAAAACAGGCTTCTGTGGTTAAATGGCGGATGCGCGATTTTCAATGTCGTTCTTAATTTATTTATGATTCCGTGGCTTGGTGCAAGAGGTGCGGCGATCACAAGCATCGCGACCGAAACTTTACTTTTGGTTCTGGCCTATCTGGTTGCGAGAAAAGACATGCCGTTTACTTTCAGCTTTGGAACTCTGTGGAAAACCCTTTTTGCCGGCGTATTGATGGCGGTTGTTGTTTGGGGCATGAGGGATTTCAGTTTTGAATATTTAAAAAATTATAACATCGTTGTTCTTGTTCCTATCGGAGCGGTTGTTTACGGAGGAGTGCTGTTTGGTACCAAGGCGGTGACGAAGGACATATTGGATGGGATTAGGCAGAAGGCATAAGGCATAAGGGTGGTTTTGGGGCTTGTGCGATTTTCGCAAACCATAATCTATTTGCTTTGCTGTCTATTTTCATGTAAAGTATGATTCTATGTTTACAAGAAATGTACAAAAAGGTGCTCAATCGATACCTCCACGCTCAGCGTCCGGACAAGGCGGCTTCCGAAATAGGTCTCGCCGTCATCGTCATAATGGCCCTAGCGCCGGTGGTGCTTCGCGTCCAAATCCTGTTCGCAAGAGTGGAAATCGCGGTCAAGGAAACCGAGGCGGAAGAGGCGCGTCAACCCTTGATCCTTCGCTTTTTATAAAAAAAGCTGTTCTAACTAAGCCTGAAGAGGTATATATCCCTTCTTTCACTTATCCGAACCTAACCGTTCATCCCGGACTTAAGGCTAATATTTCGAAAAAAGGCTATAAAAACCCGACTCCTATTCAGGACAAAACCATCGCACATATACTTGCAGGTAAAGATATTCTTGGCATCGCCAACACCGGTACCGGCAAGACTGCGGCCTTCTTGATCCCTTTGATCGATAAGGTTTTGCTTCAACCTAAGCACCGAGTTCTCATATTGGTTCCTACTAGAGAAATCGCGACTCAAATACGAGATGAACTTTTTTCACTATCTCAATCTCTTCGTATTTGGTCTGTCGTTTGCGTAGGCGGACTTCCAATTAGATACCAGATGTCGGATTTAAGAAGAGACCCCCATTTCCTTATCGCAACTCCCGGTAGATTAAAGGACCTAATCGCAAGGCGTGCCGTGAACCTGACAAGGTTCGATCATGTTGTATTGGACGAAGCAGACAGGATGGTTGATATGGGATTCATAAATGATATCCGCGAAATCCTTGGATTGCTTGCAAAAGACAGGCAATCTCTTTTCTTTTCCGCAACGCTTCCGACAGAGGTTAAAAATTTAATAAATTCTTTTCTTAAAAACCCGATTACCGTTTCGGTTAAAAAACAGGAGACCGCGGCGAATGTCGATCAGGATGTGGTAAGGGTGGGCAGGGGTCAAAATAAGATTGAAATACTATGCGGACTTCTTAGAAATGCGGCGGTTTTCAACAAGGTTCTTATTTTCGCGAGAACGAAAAGATTTGTTGATAGACTCACGATTGCTCTTCAGGAAAAAGGTTTCAAAGTCGAATCGATTCACGGAGATAAGGTGCAGTCGAAAAGACAAAAGGCTCTCGACTTGTTCAAGCAAAATCATGTTCATATTCTTGTTGCAACAGATGTTGCCGCAAGAGGACTCGATATACCGAACGTCAGCCATGTTATTAATTTTGATCCGCCTCATACTTATGAAGATTACATTCATAGAATCGGGAGGACCGGTAGGATTGATAAAAAGGGTAAGGCTTTGACTTTTATCGAGTAGCTTTTGTCCGACCCTTGATTTATCAAGCTTCGTCTTTATAATTGGACAACTTAACGTATAGACTTATGACTTCACGCATTGAAACTGGGATTGATGACGGTCACGAACACGACGATCATGCTCCTGTAGAGGGGGCGGCAATTGCGAAAAAAGTTGCCATGTTGCGTCCGGAAGCCGATGCTTTTGTTGAGCGCAATCAGTTCGAAATACCGGAAGGACAGATAGAGTCTCGCTGCGTTGACGGTCGATATGAGGCTGCGGCTGCGAGAAAAGCTCCACTGTCCGTTCCCGGAGCTGACGCCGGATATGTTCTCGTTGCGTTTGCCGCTCTTAGAGAGCTCGGTATTCACGATGCAAGCGAGCAAGATGTTTGGTCGGCCGTCGTACGTGCCGCCGGCGGGCCAAGTAATTTCCGTTTTCATACCGATACTCACGCCAATCATGATCATAAGGGCGCGGGTAGGGGCTGTGGCCATCTCGCTCTTGCCGCAAATCAAGAAAAAGGCGGGTTTGAGAAATATGGTGTTAGTGATCGGGAGATGGAGTTTTTGTTTCGGCAGCTTGATGAGTTAGCGGATTGGCATCCAAGAAATCAGGTTGTTTTGGACGGAGATCATCTGGAAAGAGCTGTATTGGTCGTTGAGTCTGAAACACATGGTGTCGTGCCTATGGAACACGCTGGAAGCCCGGGCGGGCGTCCTAATCAAGTTTTCGTGTTTCAAAAAACGCTGCACGAGAATCGCATGGGCGAGCTGTGCTCGATACTTATGTCAATTCCAGCTGTTTCTCGTGCTACAACCCCTGAAAGACTTGCTGCCGCTATGGATGAGGTGTTTAACAAACAGCTTAGTGCCACGCTGGGCGAGTTGGCGCCCGGAGATCCCGTACATCAAATTTCGATTGTTCGTGGAAAGGTTGCCGGAGTTTCTGATTTTGTCGGTACATATGAGGATGCTGATGATACAGATGAGGCGTTTCTTTAGAACTCTTGGGTTATTATTTGGTTTTATTGCAAATACATCGGGTGCCAAAGCCTATGTTTTTACATATCCAGACATTACCCACCACCCTTGACCCATCCCCAACCTTATGCTTTAATAAACGCCTATTTAAAAATTTTATATGGTTTTAAGTATGCGCTCTTCTGATCTTTCGTCTTCGTCAGAGGGTCTATCCGACCCTTTAGACCGAATGCTACAAAAGCGAGCCGAGCTATATGCTCGCGCGAAGGATGTTGAATCGCCAGATGGCAATAATCCGCTTTGGGACGCTTTTATACACAATGTTACCGTACAAGATCATGCATGCCCTTATATTCAATTTAGAGGGATTTTTGCCGATATAAGGTCTTGCGTGGAACAATTCGCCGTCAAGCCCCAGCATTCTCTTGACGTGTTGGCCAAAAGTCTGACCGATATTTGGATTTACCTTGGCGAGATACGAGAGCGCCCATTTATCACCGGAGACTCTGTTACTCCGCAGCTTGGGCATAGGTTTTGGTCTCCGCCCCAAATGCATGGTGGACAACCTGTTCCTGGTTCTTCCATTCTGACTGATGTTTTCCAGCATGGCCACAATTTTCAATACGGAGCACCTCCTACTGTTAGGACTTGTCCTATTTGGGATTTTTTGAAAAGGGCCAGTGAAGGCAAGACTGCCATGTTTGAAGCTACGGTTGGCAACTCTAACTGCTGGCTTCAGGTGGTTTATAAAGGTGGTCAAACTACGCTTCATTTACGCCAAACACAACGAGGCGACCCGGTAGAGTTTGAATTTTTCCAAAATAGGCTCGAATGCTTAACCCCCGAGTGGCAAGACCGAAACGTTTTGCCCGCCGAAGGAGGGATTGACATATCTAATGCCGATGGGGGGGGTAACTTTTTTACCTATCCCGCAAGATAAGGTTGCCGCTATGAAGATTGGCGATTGTGTAAGTATTTATCCGCAAGCCTAACAAGTATCCATCTGTAAATTCGCTTTTTTTCATCCTTTGTGGTATAATTATTTTGAATTAAGAGTTTATCATTAACAAAAATTATGCAAAAAGATGAATTCCGTGGAAGAGGCAAGCCTTATGAGAATAAAGCTGATGTACTGGACAAGTGGATAACACAAATCGTTGAAGACGGTCATGCCAGCAAAATCGTACCGCAAAAGGCGGTAACGCCTGTTTCACAAAAAAACACTACCGCTGAAGTGAAAGTTCCAGCAAAAAACAATAATGCTAACCGCAATCGCGACTGGCAAAAAAAGGCTAATCACCCAAGGCCAAGCACGTCAAACGCGCTACGTCCTTCGACAGGAGCGAACGGCCTTCCTCAAAGGCAAAACGGGTCTCGTTTTGTTTCTCAGGACAACTTCACGACTCCTCAAAAGATGTTTTCAGGACGTGCGAAGCCTGAAAACGCCCCAGTGCCTTATGCCAAGCACGCGCGCTCTAATAAGCTTAGAGCGATTCCGCTCGGCGGACTTGAAGAGGTTGGCAAGAACTCAATGATTTTTGAGTATGGCGACGACATCGTGGCTATAGACATGGGTCTCCAGTTTCCGGATGAAGATATGTTCGGCATAGATTATGTAATTCCCGACACGACTTACCTTGAAGAAAGGCGCAAGTTTGTCAGAGGAATTATTATTACACATGGACATTTGGATCACATAGGCGCTCTATCTTATGTATTGCCGAAACTCGGATTTCCTCCTGTTTTCGCCACCAAGCTGACTCTTGGACTTATCAAGAAACAACTCGAGGAGTTCGGACTGCTTAAACAGGCTGATCTGCGAGAGATAACGACCGAGTCGGTTCTGACTCTTGGGAGTTTTCAGGCGAAATTTTTCAGAATAAACCATTCGATACCCGACGGTGTCGCTGTTGTGCTTAAATGTCCCGTTGGAAATATTGTTTTCACGGGTGACTTCAAGTTCGACAACAACCCTGCCGACGACAAGCCTGCGGAAATCAATAAGATGAAGGCTATCGGCAACGCGACCGGAAACGACAGAATTTCTGCGCTGTTTTCAGACAGCACAAACGCGCTTGTTCCCGGAAAAACCGTTTCGGAAAGCGTAATTGGCGCGTCTCTGGACAAGCTGATAGGTCAAACGCAAGGACGTGTTATTATCGCCGCTTTTTCTTCTCTTATAGGAAGGATTCAGCAAATCTTGCGATCGGCTCATAAACATGGTCGTTATGTTGGAATCAGCGGCAGAAGTATGGAAAACAATATAGGAATCGCTCGTGAGCTTGGATATATAAAGGTTCCGCAAGGCCTTATAAAGCCAATTGCTGAAATCTCTAAGTTGCCGCCAGATAAAGTTCTTATATTGACAACCGGCAGTCAGGGTGAGGCTATGTCGGCTTTAACAAGAATGTCTATAAACGACCACAAGCACGTCAAAATAACAAAAGGGGACACGGTTGTTATTTCCGCTAATCCAATTATCGGAAACGAGAAGGCTGTCGCCACTGTTATTAATAACCTATGCAAGCTCGGTGCGGATATTGTGAATAATGATATTATGGATGTTCATACATCCGGTCATGGACGGCAAGACGACCTTGAACAGATGATTAGGCTTATTAAACCGAATGTTTTGGTTCCCGTTCATGGTGATCTTTATATGAGAACCGCTCATTCCAAAATAGGTAAGAAGTGCGGCCTCAAGCCTGAAAATATCTTCCTTTTTGAAGGAAACGGCGGCGTTCTTGAAATAGATCACGCCGGTGCAAAAGTGAAAGACGAAACCGTTCCTTCTAATTATATAGTCGTTGACGGGCTTGGAACTGGCGATATTGGTTCTCAGGTACTTTTGGACCGTGAGGCTATGGCGCATAATGGCATTTTGGTGGTTGTGTTTAGAGTGAAAAAGAAGGCGAAACAGCTTCTTGAAAAACCGCTTATTCTTACGCGCGGATTTGTTTATATAAATGAATCGGATGAGGTTATTAAGAAAATGCGTGATGAAGCAGAGAAGGCTTATAACCACATTACAACAAAAGATCCAAAGGCAAACACTTGGGATGTGTGCAATTATGTTAAGAGGGTTTTGGACGGCGTTGCACATAAAAGGCTGGCGAGGAGACCGCTTGTGGTGCCATGGATAGTGAATGTTTAACGTGTTTTGCGCGAGTTTTGCACAATTGTTTTTGAGTTTTAAAGGTGAATTATTTTATTCACCTTTTTCTTGGCTTACCACCGCCGTTTTAAGGCCGTTTAGTTTTGCACAAGTTTTGAAACTTACAGTGACGTATTTATAGTTTAAATAGTATATATTGTAATGTTTTTTTATTTTTGTGAAGTGCTCACTATCTACGACTATTTTAATTATATATATAATTTCTTGATTCTTAATTAAGAATGGCAATTCAATTTTGTGTAAAAGTTTTTCATAAAATTTTATATAAAGTATAATTGGTTTGCCAAGAAATTTTTTTAAACAAAAACATATGAAAGTAAAATGTTCTCAACGCGCACTTGCCAATGCGCTTAATATTGCAAACAAGGCTGTTAGCCCAAACAACACCCTTCCGGTTTTGAACAATATTTTATTGAGTGCCGAGGGTAAAAAACTATTTTTATCTTCGACAAATCTAGAGATTGCAATCAAGACTGTTATAGACGCCGAGGTGTTTAACGAAGGAAGTATAACGATCCCGGCAAAACTTCTTACCGGATATATTGGTCTTTTGAAAGACGGAGACGTTGAGCTTAAACTTGAAGATGGTGCAACGCTTTTTATTAAAGCCAGCCATTCCGATACAAAGATAAAGGGTATTTCCCCGGAAGAATTTCCATTACTGCCGAAAATAGAGGCGTCTTCCACCTTTGAGATATCCAGCTCTGACTTAAAAGATGCAATATCTCAAGTTTCTTTTGCGGCATCGTTTAACATGGTTCGTCCGGTTTTAACAGGTATCCTTTTTAGATTTATCAAGGACGAGTTAAAAATGGTTTCAACAGACAGCTACAGGCTTTCCGAAAAAACAATCAAACTCCCAACAAGCGTTAAAACAGACATCGACTGTATAATTCCGGCAAAGACTGTAATAGAACTTGGAAAAATAATATCACCCTCCAAAGACCCGGTAGAGATCAATATCGCAAGCAATCAGGTTTTGTTTAAGTCAGGAGATACCGTTTTGATATCAAGACTTATAGAAGGAAGGTTTCCCGAATACGAGAAGCACATGCCAAAAGATTCAAAAACAAAATGCGAAGTTAACTCGCAAGACTTGGTTGTTGCTGTTAAAAAAGTAAGCCTTTTTGTTACAGAAACTAATAACAACATTAAACTTTCAATCACAAACGACGGCAAAATGGTTCTAAACACAGACGAAACACAGGTTGGTGAAGGAAGGGCAGATGTTGACGCAAAAGTTTCAGGAGAAAATAACAAGATAGCACTTAATTCTCAGTACATACTTGATGTTTTATCCAATATCCAAGACGACACGGTTTTGGTTGAGGTTGTTGATAAAACAAGTCCTGTTACGATAAAACCCTTGAAGAAAAAAGACTTTGTGCATATAATCATGCCGCTTAAGCTGTAAAAAGCTTTAAAAGCTTTACCGACACAAGAGGTCTTTCGTATCGGTGACCGTTTTTTTAAGGTCATTTTATGAGCAGTAATTTAATTCGGCTCTTCTCCGATGTTTCGGACAAGGAGGTTTGCGAACAGTTTAATTCCGACGGTGTTACTACAATTTCCGGAGGTGGCAATTTTTCGTCAAAAGCTTTTTTTCTATCTCAAATAATTAATTCAAAAAAAGACGCACATAAAATATTATGGATTGTTTCCAATTATCAAGAAAGAGATCAGGTCATCTTGGCAATGCGAATGTGGAGTGGCTTCCACGTAGAGCCACTAGTTCTAGAGAGAAACGAAACGAGAAATGACGACATAGAAAGATTGAACAAGATAAAAACAACAGCCTTTTTATCAAAAGCGCTTTCTAAGCAAAATAATGTTTTTGTAATCGAATATACGGACGCCCTTCAGTTTTACCCAAAACCCGAGGATTTAGAAATGGGCGTTGTTAAGGTTTCTACGGGTCAAAAAACAGATGCGGTTGCTTTTTTCAACAGCCTTATAGCCGCCGGCTATGAAGTCTCTGGTGATAAATTTATTACAAAAGGTCAGTATTATCGATCCGGTGATTTAATTACGATTTTTCCTGTCAATACAGACCTCCCTGTTGTTATAAATATCGGTTTTGATACGGTTGATAAGGTTTGTTTTTACAACCAAGAGACGGGAACAAATATGGCAGATGTCGATAGTGTTTCGATATATCCAGTTGCATGTGCTTTAAATTCCGTTTCAATCTTTGATTATTTCGGAAAAGGTTCGGTTATAGTTGATGACGACGTCGAGGTTCCCGATATAGACATGCCAAAATACGAAGAGTTTTTGAAAAAAGCCGATCACCAAGCTTTTCGTGTTAACTTCACGTCTTTTATGGAGGAGTCTTCTTACCATCACCACCTTCATTACCTTTCTGTTTTAAAATACCAAAATATTTTAGATTTCATTTCGGACGTAAAGGAGAAGATCACCACAGAGTGGAAAATTTTACTTTTTACCAAAAATACCGACGAGTATACCGGTGTTTTTGAAGACAAAACTGTTAAATATGAAACTATTTCCGGCGAGAAACCACTTACTCCGTTCAGGGTTAATATAATCCATGTTAAAAAAGACGACGTTTTTCCAATAGCCTTTCAAAACCCAAAATTAAAAGTATTTGTGGTTACAGACAGGGAGGTTATAGATTTAAACGAAAAGAAAAAAGCGGACGATGCCAAGTACAGAGTTTTTTCAGACTTTTTGACGGGTCTTAAGGTCAATGATTATGTTGTTCATACAGATCATGGGATTGGTATTTTTATGGGGCTTTATAAAATGACCGTTGATGGAGTTACGCGCGAGTATTTAAAAATAGGATATGCTGAAAATGACAAACTTTTTGTCCCGATAGATCAGGCCGATAGGGTTAGTAAATTCATTGGTTCAGCAGACCAGCCGCCTCGTTTAACAAGGCTTGGATCCGCGGAATGGGATACAATTACCGAGAAGGTTAAAAAGGAAACAGAAAAAATCGCAAAAGAATTATTAGATCTTTATGCAAGACGTGAGAGCGCCAAAGGTTTTGCCTTCAGTGGTGATGACAAATTGTTGGAAAAATTCAGCGAGACTTTTCCATACGAAGAAACCCCCGGTCAGTTGCGTGCAATATCAGATGTTTTATCCGACATGGAAAAAGATAAACCAATGGATAGGCTTGTTTGCGGAGATGTCGGTTTTGGAAAAACCGAAGTTGCGATGAGGGCGGCATTTAAAGCGGTTATGTCCGGAAAACAAGTTGCTTTAATTTCACCAATTACGATTTTAACAGATCAGCATTACAAGAGCTTCAAAAGGAGAATGGACGATTTTCACATACGAATTGAGATGCTGAGCAGGTTTCGATCACAAGCGGAACAGAAAAAAATATTAAAAGGGTTGAAAGATGGTACGGTTGACGTGGTTATTGGAACGCACAGACTTTTACAGTCCGATATTGAGTTTAAGAATCTCGGGCTTGTAATTGTTGATGAAGAGCAGAGGTTTGGCGTGAAACAAAAAGAGGCACTAAAGTCGTTACGAACCGAAGTTGATATTTTAACATTAACCGCGACGCCAATCCCAAGAACTTTAAATATAAGTCTTCATGGTCTTCGAGACATTACCACGATTACGACGCCTCCTCCCGGCAGGCAGCCGATTATTACAGAGGTAAGAAGGTTTAGCTATAACCTGATAAGAAACTCGATACTTCTTGAAATTGAAAGAAAGGGGCAGGTTTATTTCTTGCACAACCGAGTTCAGACAATTGACGACATGGCTAGTAAATTAAAGTCCCTTGTGCCTGAGGCGAAGTTTGTCGTGACGCACGGCAAGTTAAGCAGCTCGGAGCTCGAGAAGCGCATAATGGCCTTCAAAGACGGCGAATTTGACGTGCTTGTAAGCTCGACGATCATTGAAAATGGAATCGACCTTCCAAATGCAAACACATTGATTGTTAATAACGCCGAGAAGTTCGGACTTGCTCAGCTGTATCAATTGCGCGGTCGGGTCGGCCGAGGACGCAAGCAGGCTTATGCATATTTCTTGTATACGCAACAAAGGTTGCAGATAGACGCCAAGAAGAGATTGCGTGCCATCGTTGAAGCGTCAGAACTTGGAAGTGGATTCCAAATCGCCATGAAGGATCTCGAGATTAGAGGTGCGGGCGACATCTTGGGGGCTAATCAGCATGGTTCTATAAACATTGTCGGTGTTAGCCATTTCGTGCGAATGTTAAATCAGGCCGTTGAAGAGTTGAAGAGCGGCGGTAGCGTTAAGGCGGAAGAAAAACCGATAGAAGTTTCTATAGAATTGCCAATACCTGCGTTGATTCCAGACGATTATATTGCGAACTTCAAAGATAAAATCAACGTTTACCAGAAACTTGCGAGTGCTGATAATTTCAAGTTCTTGTCTGAGTTGCGTGCGGAAATCGAAGAGGATTTTGGCGCGATTCCTAATGAGGTTGGGAATTTGTTTAGGATTCTTGAGTTGAAATTGCTCGCAAAAGCGGCAAACCTTACGAATGTTAAGGCTGAAAATGTTCATAGCGATGTTGATAGGCAAATCATTCTTACTATGTCTGACAAGGTGAAGCCTGAAAATATTATGAATATGCTTGAGTACAATCCGAAATGGATTATTTCGGGCACGAAATTAAAATGTAAATTTAATGATCTTGGCGTGCATTGGGTGGATGAGTTAGCAGAGTGCTTGAAGAAACTTCATGGGAAGGTTGAGAGGGGGAAGTGGATAAGAGAGTAAGGAGCAAGACACAAGACACAGATAGTATATGGGGGAGGCGGGAGGTTGTGAGTTGGCTTGAGATATGGTAAGAAGATCTCCTATAACTTTTCACAATGGGCGTTGCGATTATTTCAATGAATGATGTTGAGGATTTGAAAGGGAGTGGTCATTCAATACAAAATAGAACCGCTCTTTTGGAATGTGTTCACGATGCTGTTGACCATCCTGTTCGTGGAAAAATAATTTCAGACGTGTTTATGGGTGCTGATCCCGATGACGTTTCTGTTTTTCCTTATGACGGTACGGCGGTTGGTATTGGCGGGCTAAAGGCTCCATTCGGTCCGATGGTCAAAAGGCAACTTGTTGGCCTACTGGCTTCCTCTAGAGCAACTGGGGCGCGCGGAATAACCGAATCCGTTTTGAATTTCAGTGATGATAGAATGAGGTTTGGGCCCAGAATCGTTGTCCAGGGTGGGCATAGAATTAATAGAATCGAATACGCATTCGTTTCTCATCTTTTTCGCGAGATAGCCAAGAGGGTTCGAGAGGGCGTTGTTATTACCGGTTGTGGAGATGGCGCGATGCAGGCGCCGTTTGAAGGCATTGAACAAGAGCTGGCGGATCGCGATTTTAAGGATGCGCATCGTTACGTGAGAGTTGGACTTACGGAGGCCGGTATTTTGGCCAAAGAGAGGCCTAATCCGCTAGTCGAAAGATTGGTTGTGTATCCGGATATAGAGCAAAGGATGGAGTCATTTATAAGGCTGGCCACGTTGATAATTATTGTTCCGGGCGGAGTTGGTACGGCGGAAGAAATTATGCAATTACTTGAAGTTGTTTTGAGCCCTGAAAACACGGGAAAAGTTCCCAATACTCATTTGATAGAAGGGTCCGGTGGTCAATGGATGAATAATCTTAGGGAGCTTTTTGATGTTTGTTTTCCCGGACTGCTTGATAAGTCGGAATTCTTGCGAGTTTTAGCCGGAATTGATCCGGCTACTTATGCCTGCGAAGTAAAGCGAATGAAAAGGCCGCTATGGAATGAGCCTTGGAATGAAGAAATAACAATGCCTGTGGAATCACAGTTTATACATACAGACGATCCCTCCGAATTTTTTGTGCAAATGGAAGGAATGAGATTGTCTAGATCTGAAAACGGTACGGAGGCTGAGGTTGCCGGTGTCTTGAGGAGGTTTTTTTCCGCAATGGTTGATCTGACCGTAAAGCATCCGGAAATTGTGGATGAGTGGAAGGGGCAAGGACAGAAAGTTAGGTTGCGCGGACAGCAAGATGTTATTGTTGCCGTTATGAAGTTTTTAGACCTTCTTTATTCGCAGGGGAGGCTTCATCCTACCGCTCCTTCTAGGAAAGACATATTTGTTTGGTGAGAATGTGATATAATCACTAAGCTCTTTGAAATGTGGGGATGTACAGGTTTTGACAGAGGATTTCTTCGGTCAGATATCTTAAGCTCGGCGGTTGCACCGTCCCGTCGTTATAAGAGTTCGGTGCAAAACCAAATGCAAGCGAAAATCTTGCCGCAACGCTTTACAGAGCTTTTGCTCCTGTCAGAGTAGCTGCGTAGATGTTTCGGCCATCGTGCCGGAACCCGTTCTTTGGCCCGATGTCTCATGAGGTCAAAAGAATGTCATTTATGGGGCACGGCGTGTAAATTTGGAGTTTTATTTACTCGCTTAAAATTTAAAACCAACCTTTTGCGGTTTTTGGCCGGTTCTTTATCGCAAATCGTTAAACAGAGCCGGTTATGGCTTTAAACGGTATTTGCCGGACCTTTGGACGCGGGTTCGATTCCCGCCATCTCCACCAGAGTAGATTGCAGTTGGCAGATTGCAGATAGTAGGTTGCAGGTTGCAGGTTGCAGAAAGGAGGAATGCGTTTTTGAGTAGCCAGAAGCGCGGTTTTGATGTATAAGCTTGGGGCTTGCCATTAACTCGCTGATGTTAAATCCCTTATGTCATTCAGTGAAACATTAATTAGTTTTGATTCTGTCTCGTTCGAATTCGAGCACAAAAAACCGATACTGGATGCGGTGAGTTTCTCGGTGCGAAGAGATACAAAAATTACGATAATGGGGCAAAACGGTGCCGGTAAAAGTACGATTCTTAAACTGATTACAGGTGTGATTAAGCCGATAGAGGGATCTGTTAACAAACTGCCAAAGCTTACAGTTGCAACCGCCCATCAGGTAATTCGCATGGAAGATCGCGATCTTACCGTGCGAGCTTTTTTCGAGAAGAATTTTAAAGAAAAAATGTACGATATAGACAGAAGAATCGATGAGGTCTTGGAGGTTGTCAATCTACATGCGCCTCACGACAGGCTTATTAAAAGTTTTTCCGGAGGGCAACAGGCAAGGCTACTTCTCGCTTCGGCGCTAATTCAAGATGCGGATTTGTTACTTCTAGATGAGCCGACGAACAATCTCGACAAGGCAGGGATTGAGCATCTTACGATGTTTCTTATAATGTATCCGAAAACGTGTATTGTTATTTCACACGATGCGGACTTTTTGAATTCGTTTACGGACGGAGTTTTGTATTTGGATTCGCATACTCATAAGGTTGAGCAGTATGCCGGAAACTATTTCGATGTGGTTGAGCAGATCGCGAAGAGAATTGAAAAAGAAAATATGCAAAATGCACAGGCCGAAAAAATAATTCTTAAGAATAAAGAACAGTCGAATGTCTTCGCACATAAAGGAGGAAAACTCCGTGATGTTGCGCGAAAAATGAGAGAAAAAGCCGAGGAGATGGAGGAGGCGAAAGTTGAAGTTAGGCGTGAGGATAAGACGATTCGTCCTTTTGAAATTCCGATTCAAGAAGATATAGGTGGTGTCATACTCAGAATTACAGAGGCTTCCGTTATTCGCAATCATCATGCGTCGATGAAGAAAGTCGATATTTCTCTCCAGAAAGATCAGCATCTTCTTCTTACGGGACCAAATGGAATCGGTAAAAGTACGCTTCTTGAGGTTTTGGCCTCCGGCAAATCCAAACACGCGGTTGTAAAAGAAGGTATTCGAATCGGATATTATCGTCAGGATTTTTCTACTCTTAATTTCGACCATACTGTTCGTGAATCCTTGATGGAGGCGCTTGAATCCGCCGGTGGGGAAAACATGGAGGATAAAGTTCCGGAGGAGGAAATGCGCAAGGTCGCGGCCGGTTTTTTAATCACAAAAGAACTTATTAATTCCAAGATCGGGTATTTGTCTGAAGGGCAGAAAGGGCTTGTGTCTTTTGCGCGGCTTGTTTTGCAAAGGCCCGGCCTTCTCATTCTTGATGAGCCTACAAATCATATTAATTTCCGACATCTCCCCGTGATTGCGGAGGCGCTGGATTCTTATGCGGGTGCGATGGTTTTGGTTTCGCACGTTCCGGAATTTGTTGATAAAATTCGTATAGACCAGACATTGGATTTGGATAAGTAGAGTTTTGCATTCGCAAAACGACTTGATAATATATGGTGCAAGGAATGCTTTGCGTCCTTGCACTGTTGGATAAATAAGATATGGGTTTTGATAAAGTTAAAATTGCGTGGTTCGGTAAACATTTCGGCGAAGAGCCGCCTTTTTGCGGAGGAGTTGATCAGGGTGCGGGTGGAATATTTTTTAGCGGGTGTAATTTAAGGTGTGTTTTTTGCCAGAATTATCAGATTTCGCAGGGCGGAGTTTCGCATCCGCGAAACGGCTTAGGTTATGGCGCAAGGAATGCTTCGCGTCCTAGCGCTGAGGGTGGTATAGGTCGCGAATATAGAGTGGAAGAGCTTGCCGAGATCATGCTTAAACTGCAAAAAGATGGCGCTGTTAACATCGATCTTGTGACGCCGACAATTTGGTTTAGGCAAATAAAAGACGCAATAAAAATTGCACGAGTGGGCGGATTGAAAATCCCGATTTTGTGGAATTCCAATGCGTATGAAAAAGTTGAAATGTTGCGAGAAATGGAAGGGCTTGTTGATATTTATTTGCCGGATTTTAAATACGGGATTGACGAGGTCGGATTCAGATATTCCGGTGTCGCGAATTATTCTCTTGTTGCGATTCCGGCTATTAAAGAGATGCTTAGACAGGTTGGAAATTTGGTTGTGGCCGGCGATGGAATTGCGAGGCAGGGTGTTTCTGTCAGGCACTTAGTCTTGCCCGGTAATTTGGAAAACAGTTTTCAGGCTATCAACAAGCTCGCAGAGATTGATACGGAGATGTTTGTAGGGCTGATGAATCAGTATTCACCTATGCATAAGGCTGAAAAATTCCACGAGATAAATCGCATGCTTACAGGCGAGGAGTTTGACAGTGTTTTTAAATTTTTACTAAAAAAAGGATTTCAAAACGGATGGGTGCAAGATGGTGAAAGCAGGTGCGTAATGATACCGGACTTTACAAAACCGGATCCGTTTAATGTATAATCTCTTCCGATTTAACAAAAACAATATGAAAAAAATCAAATCAATTCGTTGCGAGAGGGGTATGTTTAAAGTTTTCACATCTCCGTTATCTTGCGACGGTATTGATCCTCAAACAAAGGCTCCCGTTGTATTTTTCAAGGCGGGATTTTTCGGTCCGCTTACTGTCTATACAGATAATACAAAATCGGCAGCGATTATCACTTGTAAGAGCAAAAGGGGGAAATTCGGTTACGCGACTTGGGATGTTTTTGATTCCGAAAAAGGCGATAAGCTTCTTGGTACAATGAGCTGGGCTATTATCAAAACCGCATTAGCTTTTGGCGCAGAAAAATGGAGCGTTGTTAAGCCTGACGGAAGCCCGTTTCTTACGCTTGAAACAATGAATAGTTCGATTGCGAAGAGAATATTGGACGACATGACCAATCTGTATAATCCGACACATCAATACGTGGTGAATAATGCTGCCGGAAAGTCTGTTGCGAGTATTATGGCCAAAAGGGGTTTTTGGGGAGGGGCTTATAGTGATTTTATTCTTGAAGATGGGGCGTCCGAAGAGGAAACGAAAATGGCGTTGGCTCTTTTTGCAGGGCTTGTACTTTTGTACAAAAAATAATCGTGCAAGATGTTATCGAAAAATTCATTCGCGGTAGTGGCGCCGGAGGACAGAAGATAAATAAAACTTCCAGCTGTGTTTGGTTAAAACATTTGCCAACAGGTATCGAAGTGAAGTGCCAGCGGTTTCGCGAACGCGAAAAAAATAGAGAAGAGGCTTATAAACTTCTGCGTTTGAAAATAGATCAGGCTGTAAATTGGCGCGAGTCGAAAAAGGCAAAAGAGATTTATAAAATTCGACGTCAAAAGCAGCGGAGGTCGAAGAGGGCGAAAGAAAAAATGCTTCGTGGAAAAAAAATAAGAAGCGAGGTAAAGAGAAGTAGGGGAAGTAGGGGAAGTGACATAGTGGGATAAAGAAGAGGATGAAGAGGCGAGAAAAATGCAATTTTTTCCAAGTTTGACTCCTGATGTGAACCGAGTATAATTTTCAATCATCCACATAAAGCTTTTTATGTCGTCAATTGGAGCTTTGATTAAGGCGGTTGAAGATTACGATCCGGATATTAATTCCGATGCTATTAAAGAGGCGTACAAATTTGCAGACGACGCTCATAAAGGTGTCCTTAGAAAATCAGGAGAGCCTTATATAATTCATCCTGTTGGAACCGCGATGATTTTGGCTGAAATGAAGGCTGATAAACAGATGATTATTGCTGCGCTTTTGCATGATACCGTTGAAGATACAAAAGTTACGCTTGCCGAGATTAAGAGGCGGTTTGGTTCCGAAGTGTCTCTTCTCGTAGACGGACTTACAAAAATTTCGACTGTGCGTTATTCTTTGCAGTCTACGAGGGGGCAGATTTCTTCTTTGCGTAAAATTTTTCTAAAAATGAGCAAGGATTTGAGAGTGGTTTTGATAAAGCTTGCCGATAGGCTGCATAACATGCGAACACTTGAGTTTGTTGTTCCGGAAAAGAGGAAGAGGATAGCCAAAGAAACGCTTGAAATATATGTACCAATGGCAAGGTTACTTGGAGCATGGGACGTGATGTCCGAGCTTGAGGATTTGTGCTTCAAGCATTTACAGCCAAATGATTATGACTTCATTTACAAAAAACTTTCTTCTGTAAGATCCGGAAATGTTAGATATGTAAACAAGCTTGTTGCGGAGCTTAAGGCTGCGATGGGTCCGGAGGTTGATGCTGAGATAAAAGGAGAAGAAAAGCATCTTTATCATGTTTACAAAGCTTTTACCGAAAAGAGGGGGCTTTTTGATGTTATGACCGATTGTTATTCTATAAAGGTTATAGTTCCCGATACTATGGATTGTTACAAGGCGTTGGGCGTTGTTCATGGATTGTGGCAGCCGAGGCGCGCCGATTTCCGCGATTACATAGCTGTTCCGAAAGCCAATGGTTATAAAGGGCTTCATACGATGGTTTTTGGTCCTTATGGAAAAACAGTTGAAGTTCATATAAAGACTCTTGATATGTATGAAGATGCTCATTACGGCATTGCTGCAAGATGGTATCGCCAACGCATGAAGTGGAAAAGCGAATCCGTTTCTTACTCTTGGATGTCTCAGGTTAAGGACTTGAGAAGGATGTCTGGAGGGGTTAATGATAAATTTTTGGAGGACCTAAAAGGAGATGTTTTTGAAGACAGGATATTTGTTTTTACAGATAAAGGGAGGGCTGTTGATCTGCCAAACGGATCGACCGTGGTTGATTTTGCGTATGCCGTGAATCCGTATTTCGGACATAACTTCGTGAAAGCTTTTGTAAATAAAAGAGTTAGAAATCCCATGACGGTTCTTCGAACCGGCGATGTTGTGGCCGTCGAGTCGGTGAAAGACTCTAGAGGTCCGGATCTTTATTGGCTTGATCGAGTGAAAACCTCAAAAGCTAGAAATAGCATGAGGAAATGGTTCTCCGCTGATTCAACGGCTCTTTGCGTAAAAAGGGGCAAGAGTTTTTTGGATAAAAATCTTAAAATCTTTTTGAACTCATCTTTTAAGGATCAAGATGGGAAAATTTCAGATTACGCTCTTGAAAACTGGGGAAGTAGAGGGGTTAACGGCTTGCTTTCCGATATTGGAACGGGGGTTTCGTTAGTGAAAGATGTTTTGAGGGCTGTTTACGGGGATGATGTTCTTTTGGGTAAAGATGTGCAAATGGGCAAGAGGCAAATTTGCCTTGAAATTATAAGCGCAGACAGAAAAGGACTTCTGAATGATATATCGAGGCTTATATCGAAAGAAGGTTTAAATATAGTCGGATATAATGCTTTTGTTGATATCAATACTAGAATTGCCGAGCAACAATTTGTCTTGGAGGCGTATAATTTCGATCAGCTATACCATCTTTGTGTTGATCTTGGATATGTGAAGGAAATATCCGACGTGCGCGTTGTTAAGTGCAAAAAGCACACTTAATTATACAATATTTTGCGCGCTTCGTACATGCCTTTTTTGGCTTGTGGAAGGCTGTTTTACAGATAAGAGTCGGTGTCTTTACATGCCGAGCGGTGGTTTTTGTGAAAAAATCTTGACACAAGAATTTTGGTCGTTTATACTGCGTGCAGAGTGGTCAAATGGTAGAAGGAGAAGGAAGGAGAAATCTTTTCTTCTCTTTGCTGTATGGGTAGATGGCAGGGAAGAAGTTGGGGAAGTATGAGAAGTGACATAGTGAACAGATTGCGTTGCGGTTTTTCAAGGAGGCGACTATAATTTTGACCATATTAATTAATCTTTTCTACGATGCTGCAAGAACTGGTTAAGTTTGGCCTTTCCGATAAAGAAGCGAGAATCTATCTTGCGCTTTTGGAGATGGGCCCTTCTTCCGTTACCGATGTTGCAAAAAAAGCCAAAGTGACAAGGACAAACGCTTATCATCTGCTTAGCGCCCTTGAACTTAGAGGACTGGTTAACTCGCATGAAGAAAAGAGCAAAATTATTTATTCCGCCGAGAATCCCGCAAGAATAGAGCAGATGCTTAGAGTTGAAATAGAAGAAAAAAAGCGCCAATTGGACGAGGCTGTGAAAATTATTCCCGAATTGAAAACCCTTTATAATGACCCGGAAGGTAAGTTGAAAGTTCGTTTTTATGAAGGCGTAGAAGGTATTATAAGTGCTTATGAGGATACACTTACCGCCAAGACGCCTATTTTGGGATTTGCCTCGGTTGAACACCAACATGCTTTTTATCCCGGATATTTCCCAGAGTATTACAAGAGAAGGACTCTGAAAGAAATTCCGGTTAAATGCATGCTCGCTTATACCAAAGAATCTTTTAGGATTAAAAGCTTAGACGCCAAGCAGATCAGAAAAACATACATTATACCTGCTAAATATTCGATTTCACCTGAGATCAATATTTACGATGATAAGATCGCTATTATGTCGTTAAAGGAGAAATTCGGTGTTATTATTCAGAGCAAGGAGGTGGCCGATGCTTTTGGTAAAATGTTTGAATTGGCCTGTGAACGTGCAAAAGAATACGATGCTAAAATAGGGAAAACTTACGATCCGAAATTGGATATCAGCAAAGAATATGCAGGGAAGCTTACCAACGAATATTGGACGTAAGCATTACTTATCCACTCTTTCGACGTATTCGCGCGTTTCTGTGTTTACGCGGACAAAATCTCCTGCGTTTATAAACAAAGGTACTTGCACTACAACGCCCGTTTCCATCGTTGCAGGCTTACGGCCTCCTGTTGCAGTATTGCCTTTTACTCCCGGTTCGGTCTCCTTTACCTTTAAAACGATTTTCGGAGGCAAGTTGAGTGCAATCGGGCGTCCTTCGTAGTTTTGAATGTCAACCTCCGAGCCCGCCAACAAAAACTGAGCATCTTGACCCAAATCATCAGAACTTAGAGAAAATTGTTCGAATGTGGAGTTATCCATAAAGAAAAACTCTTCACCGGTACCATATAAATATTGTGCTTTGCTGTATGTTATTTCAGCTTCTTCGACCTCTTTGTTTCCTTGAAAAGTTTTTTGAATAGTTGAACCGGTTAAAAGGTTCTTAAGTTTTGTATTGCTTGTGCCGTTGCCCTGTGCAGTTTTTGAGAAAATTGCAGATAGGACTAGGTATGGAACGTTATCAAGCTTGATTGTGCGTCCCGGTTTTACTTGCGCGAGGGATATCATGGGGAGGGGTAGGGATAAGGGATAAGAGATGAGGGATAATTAAGAGTTAAGAGTTGTGGGTGAAATTTTAACCAATAAGCCCAAACTAATCCAGAGAAAAACGAGGATATGAGGGAAGAGCAAGCTGTTTACGAAGGTTGAATGTATTAATAATGTCATTAATCCGCCAGTCAGGCCAAGCGCATAGCCTGAATGTTTAGATGCTTTAAAAGAGTCGAATAATGCTTTCCCGTAAAACCATATATAGGCCATCAGACCGAGTAGGCCGGTTGTTGCAAATATTGTTAGAATTGTCGAGTCCGAACCCGTTGCGGAATGAGAGTCCACCGATTCTATCAAGCCAGCTTTCCACTGTGCGTACCTGAATGAATTATATCCAACCCCGAAAAAAGGATTTTCTTTTATTATCGTTATGGCGTTTTGCCATGAATCGAGTCTTAATCGGGAGGTTGCGTCCGGATTAAACAGCGTTGCGTAATCGTTTAGCCCGATGAGGCTTTGGAAGCTTTCCCATAAATCCAAAAAACGAGATTGGAATTTGCCCATTGTGATGAATAAGATGGCGATCAGCACCGCTCCTGCGAGGAGTAGTTTTCGAGATTTTATACCTGTTATTATTAGAAGTCCGAATCCAAGCGCGAGGTAAGCGCTTCGTGAATATGTTAAGTATAAGGCGTATAAAAGCACGCCTGCGATTGTCGCCAGTATGCCTGTTTCTATCGGTTTTTGTGGGATTTTTTTATAGTTTTTAAGGCCTATTCCAAAAATTATACAAATTGTGAACCCTAAGAATCCGCCTACGAAGTTAGGGTCGAACCATGTTGAGAGCAGTCTGTTGATGTGCGGATCCCAGCCTTCCGCCTGCATGTTTAATTCATAAAAACTTGGATAGAGTTTGAGCTGTATGAATCCAAAAATAGCTATTAAAATCGCTGAAGCCAGCATGCCGTAAAGTATTGGTTTTTTCGCTTTTGTTTCATCCGCTGTTATTAAATATAAGAAAAAATATTCTATAAATCTTACGAGGTAGAGTGCGCTTTCTTTCAACTCGCCGGTTTCCAGCCATGAGCTGTTTAACAGAAGGGAAATCGCTGCGATTGTGATCCATGCCGCTATCGGCGCGAATAGAGGAGGCAGTGTCCATTTTCTGTTTAGCGAGATTTTTTTTATGATCCAAATCAAAATCAAAATTGGTATAAAAAGGTCGTTGATCAGGTATGGTAAGCCTGTGCTTTCCGGAAGGCGACCAAGCTCTCCAAGCGTTGCAAATAGCATTGCCAGCATTATGCCTATAAAAGGTTTCCAGTGAACGATTAGCGCGATCGCTAGTCCGATTAATATGATTGCCAGCGTTTCCATGGTTGTAGTAAAGTAAGCTTCCTTATCATTCAAAGTATATATGGAGTTTTGCTTTCGCAAAACAGCTAATAGTAAGGCGCAAAACCTCGTTGCACGAGGTCCTGCGCTGTTGATTGCAACGAGGAATCCCGGAAAGGCTCATGAAATTAAGGTTATTCTTGGCGATATCCCGTATGAGATTTTGTCGCTTGATGATGTTTTGGTTGAGGGAGATGCTATCGAAGATGGTGAGACTTATGAGGAAAATGCGCTTAAAAAGGCTGAATTTTTTTATAAAAAAACAGGGTTGTTAACTCTTGCGGACGATTCCGGATTGGAAGTTGATGCTCTTAAAGGCGAGCTTGGGCTTAAGACTCGCAGGTGGGGTGCCGGCGAGAAAGCGACTGATCAAGAGTGGGTTGAATATTTTCTTGAACGCATGAAGTCCGTTTCGGATAGAAGTGCTAGATTTTTGTGTTGCGCGGCGCTGGTTGGAGACGGTGTTCGCGAAGTTTTTTTCGGTGAGGCGGACGGAGTTATTACCGAGCAACTGGAGGCGCCGATTTGGCATGGATTGCCGCTAAGCTCATGTTTCAAGCCTGAGGGTTTTGATAGAGTTTATGCCGCGCTGACGAAGGAAGAAAAAGGGGAGATAAGTCATAGAGGGAAGGCTGTTAGGAAGGCGGCGGAGTGGCTTCGAAGTCGTGGTGATGGGGCTGGGAATATTATGCAAAAAATCGAATCCGAAAGCGGTCTTCAAAATAAATATTGGATTTGCGGAAAAGATACCGGAAGATTTTTATACGAAACGGTTTTACGTGAGAAGCCGAAAGTCGTGCTTGAATTTGGCACATCTGTCGGTTATTCCGCGTTGTGGATTGCGAAGGGTCTTATTGAAAATGGAAATGGGCGGCTTTTTACGGTTGAATCTCATAAAGAAAGAGGTGATTTGGCCGCTGCGAATTTTGCTTCTGCGGGAGTTGGTGAAGTTGTCACTCTTGTTCGCGGTCATGCGCCGGAGGTGATGATGTCTGAAGAGTGCTTGAAGGATCAGGTTGTTGATATGGCGTTTTTCGATTCTACAAAATACGAGCATTTATCTTATTTTGATGCCGTTTATCCGCGTCTTAAAAAAAACGGCGTGATTGTCGTTGATAATATAATTTCACACGGTGAGGGCAATATGATGCGCAAATTTATCGACATGGTGATGTCGCATCATGCAATGAAAAGCGAAATAATAAATATCGGAGATGGCGTGCTTTTTACTCGTAAAGAGATATAGGTTCTACAAACAAAGCCGTTTTACCCGATGCTTGTATTGCGTATGTTATCAGCCATTCGCCTTTTGTGAATCTTAGAACTATTGGTGACGTCGAATCTTCCGTTATAGTCCAGCCATTTTCCGCCATGAATGTTTTTGCGTTTTCCGCGAAGGTTGCTTGATCCGTTGTATTAAGCCACAAGTCATATTGTTCCACAGGGCCTGAGAACGAAGACCTTTCCCATGATATATCACTTGAAATGTATATATCCGGATGAAGTTCTGCTATCGATGCGATGTTTTCGTCGGTGTATTCGATTGCGCCATCAGCTTCATTTGAAAAGCAGCCTGTGGTTGCCAATGTTAGGAATGCCAATGTGGATACTGTAGCAATTAATTTTTTATACATTTTAGTGTTGTTATGTTGTTGGAACTGCAGACGAAGACTCCTCTTCCACCGTGCTCGGTTTTATAACTTTTAACTCAATAGTGCTTTCGCTTGTATAGTTATAATTGTCATAAACTTTTGCTGTGATCTCAACAGTTGTCGTTGAGTATGTCGAAGCTAGTCTGATGGTTCCTGTGTATGGAGATGAGGTTTCGGTGTACTGCAATGTGTCGCCCACATAAAATTCAACCTTCTTTACTCCATTTGGTGCTGTTATTTCAACTTGTATTTCGTTTTCGCCAGTTTCAATCGAGCTTAACGAGGCAGGAGACGTGATTGTTATCGTTGGTGCATTGCCCATGGTTTCTGCGGTGTGTACGTCGTCTGTAAGCGCCGGTGGCAATTCCAGTTCGCTTGACTCTACTTTTGACGCAATCCAGTTGTCTATGCCTGTAACCCATGATGGATACTGCGCGAAATCATATCCGTATATTCTGTAAACTTTTTCTTTTTTTGAGTCCTCCGGAGTGTACTGCGTTGCGATTTTTCCAGAGTCCGTATCGATTGTGTATTTTACATATCCGTCGTCCAGTTCCGTAGGAATGGCGAAGCTTGCGAAGATCTCGGTCTTGATGGCTTCCGATGGTGTGTTTTCAGAAGGAAGTTTTCCCGTTGCCGTACTTACCGCAACTTCTTTTATGTCTGTCGGACGGGTAAACTCCTTTGCCGGTGTGTCATTGAGGGCATTTGTCATGAATTCTTTCCAGATCGGTCCGCCTGTTGAGTAACAACTTGCATTTGCGTACATTCCGCTTCCGCTCGAATTGCCAACCCATACTCCTGCTAAAAGATCCGCTGTATACCCAACAATTACTCCGTTGTCGGGCATCATACTGTCGTTATTGCTTGTTCCGCTTTTTGACGCAACGACTTGTCCGCTTACTCTCATGTTTGAACCTAGGTTGTAAGTGTCGTCTGAAAGGACGTCCGTTATAAGGTACGCTACTTGTTCGTCCAACACCTGTGTTTCTTGTCCGTCTTCCCATTGTTCAAGAATTTCTCCGTTGATGTTTTCAATCTTAAGTATTGGAGTCGTTTCACGGAAATATCCGCCGTTTGCAAATACCATATATGCGTTTACCATTTCCAATAAACTTACTTCTGCAGAGCCCAACGTAATCGTGTAACTGTAATTGTTTTCATGATTGAGGCTCGAAATTCCAAAAGTTTGTTCTGCAAAATTTACAACAGCTTCCTCTCCGCCTGCCAAGAAAAACGCTTTTATGGCTGGTATGTTCTTTGATAAACCAAGCGCTTCTCTTATGCTTATCGGACCTGAAAATATGCCGTCGAAGTTCTTAGGCGTATCTGTTCCAAATCGCGTTTCTACATCATATAAAATCGTTGCTGGAGAATAGCCGTTCAAAAACGCCAGAGCGTATACGAACGGTTTAAAAGAAGACCCCGGTTTTCTGAGACTCGTTACCACGTTTACATTTCCAGAAATGGACTCGTCGTTATAGTCCGCCGATCCAACCATCGCGAGTATTTGTCCTGTCACGGGATGTATTGCAAGTAATGCGGCATTGCTTGCGCCGTATTTTTCAAGATTCGTGTCTTTGTATTTTGCTATCGCATCTTCAGCGGCTTTTTGCATATCCGAATCAAGAGTTGTATATACTTTCAAACCTCCTTGTTCCACAAATTCCGTTCCGTATTTATCTTCAAGAAGTTGTTTTACGTAAATTATAAAATGCGGAGCTATCATGTTC
>Ga0208977_1000115_pt1 | contig 89638 bp, 77 predicted proteins | sample RifOxyA2_FD_184030 | JGI IMG/M metagenome (GOLD analysis project Ga0208977, IMG submission 184030) | Groundwater microbial communities from Rifle, Colorado - Rifle Oxygen_injection A2 (SPAdes) | ecosystem: Environmental > Aquatic > Deep subsurface > Groundwater | place: Rifle, Colorado, United... | reverse complement strand
CGCCAGATCTGATGTGCGGATTTTTGACAAACAAGGTAATTATTTGGGTCTTGATTTTTTACCGTTTGCGCCTGAATATGAAGGAGGTGTTTCCGTGGCTGTGAGCAACGTCGACGGCGGAAAACAAGCGGAAATAATTATGGCTCAGCATATTTTCGGCGGGCAAGTTAAAGTTTATAAAAATGATGCGCAAAAAAGCATCTTGGCCGAGTTCAATCCTTATGTCGATGGTTTTATGGGCGGCATCAATGTAGCCAATGTCGGAGATGTGGATAAAGACGGAGTAGAAGAGTTTATGACCGCGCCTCGACAGGCCGGCGGACCGCAAATACAAATTTTTAAAGGTTGGGGAGCGGTGGTAAACAATAGCTTGGCCGCCTATCAAACCGACTACCGCGGCGGCGTGTCAATCAGCGCCGGCAATTTGGACAAAGACAGTAAATTGGAATTTGTCACTTTACCCCAAAAAAAATACGCGGAAGGGCGCACGGACTTAGGCGCGAAATACATAGAGGTCAATTTAGCCACGCAAACATTAAGCGCTTATCGCAACGGGGTGAAAGAAATTGAGTTTTTGGTTTCCACCGGTATTGCTCGTTATCCCACTCCTCCCGGCATCACTCAAGTCATGGCCAAACTGCCGGTGCATGATTATAAATGGGAATACGGGCCAAATCATCCGGATAATTATGATATTAAAAATGTGCACAATAATTTAAGATTTCGCTCCAACATGTATATTCACGAAGCCTACTGGCACAGTAATTTCGGCCACCCCATGAGTCATGGTTGTATTAACGTCAACCTAGCCAATTCCAAACTTATTTATGATTGGGCCGATGTTGGCAATGCGGTTTGGGTTCATTAATATTATTTTTTTCCATGTCTTCATTTGAGAAAAAAGCGATAGGATATTTTTTCTTTATTTTTTTAAGTCTTCCTTTGGTTACTAACGCTTTTCCCAGCCGCGTTCCAGAGTTACAGATTGTAGATTTTCAAAAAAGAACACTTGCCAGTAGTTGGTCGGTTTTTCCCAGAGATTATCGCGGAGGCATAGCGGTGGCGACCGCTCCAATGGACAATAAGCCCGGTGACGAACTGGTTGTCGGTCAAGACGGCGGTCAAGACGCTAAGGGTTTAGTGAGAATTTTTTCCGCCGATAAACTTTTACGAGAATTTTTAGCTTTTCCCGAAGGCGCAGAACAAGCGGAGATGAGTTTGGCGGTTGGCAATCTTAATCAAGACGCACTGGCTGAAATAGTGGTGTCCACTCCGCGCGGACTTGCCAATACCGTTTTTATTTTTAACGCCGAAGGCAAGCTCGCTCCCGGCACTGTTGGCGCTTTTGTGCCTTTTCCGGAATTAACCGCCGGTGTTTCTGTTGCGGTTGGCAATGTTGTGGGAGATGAGGATTTAGAAATTATCGCGGGAACAGGCGCCGGCGCCGAACCAAAAGTGCGGATTTTCAACGCTCAAGGAGAAGAGTTGACAGCAGAGTTTTTCCCTTTTCCGGCTGATCAAAAGTTCGGTTTATCTTTGGCTGAAATTAAAGAGCCAGCCGGGCAAAATGACGCTTTAGCCGTAGGTTTTTTAAATGGCGGAAAAACTCAAGTGAAACTTTATCAAATAATTCCTCATCAGGCTTATCCTGTTTTGGCTGATTTTAGCGCTTGGACCAAAGAATTTCTCAGTGGCGTAAAACTGGGCGGCATTGATGTGGATAATGACGGTCGCGCAGAAATAGCGGTCGCACCTCTTAATGACCAGCAAGCGGAAATTCGTTTTTTTACGCAAGAAGGCCAACGGATCAATATCACGCCTTTTCAATTTTATGAAGAGGATTTTTTAGGGGGCATCAACTTTGTGGTGGCTGATACAGATCAAAATAACCTGCCGGAATTTATTATTGCTCCGCGCGAACAGCGCAAAATCGGCGATCTTTCTTTTGGCGATAAATACATTGAAGTGGATTTAAGCGAACAAGTGATGCACGCTTGGGAAGGCGGATATTTAAGAAAATCATTTTTGGTTTCTACGGGCTTGCCCGGCACGCCCACGCCTGTAGGCCATTGGTCTATTTTATTTAAAATCGCGAGCCATGTTTACGATGGTCGTCCGGCTTATTATTTTCCCAATACTCCCTGGAATTTGCGCTACAAAGCCGGTGGACCGGAAAGCAATTATTATTTTCACACCGCTTATTGGCATAATAATTTCGGTCACCCCATGAGTCACGGTTGTGTGAATATGCGTGAAGCCGACGCCAAATGGACTTATTTTTGGGCTGATATCGGCACCCCGGCTTGGATTCATCCTTAATTTTGCTTTGCTATTTTTAAAGTTTTTGTTTATAATACTTAAAGTATGAATATTCGTTACAAAATGCGCTTTGCCCTGTTGGGCATTCTTATTTTAACGGCTTTAGCCGGTATTATTGATTACCCCCAAGGACCAAATTTACACTGGGGCGATTATTATAAAGAAATAAAAGTACACCTGGGTTTGGATTTACAAGGTGGCGCTTCTTTATTATACAAAGCAGACGTTTCTAAAATAGACAATGCCGACCGCGCCGGCGCTTTGGAAAGTGTGCGCAACGTTATTGAGCGCCGTATCAATGCTTTTGGTGTGTCCGAGCCTAATATTCAAACGGTGCAATCCGGAGATGATTGGCGTATTTTAGTGGAGCTTCCTGGTATTACTGATATTACCGAGGCTATTAACCGCATCGGAGCCACTCCTATTTTGGAATTTAAAACCGAAGGTCCGGCACCGGAATATACAGCAGAACAAGTGCAACAAATAAAAACGCTTAATATCCAAAAACAGACAGAAGCGCAAGCCACTTTGGATCAGTTATTGGCCAATACCGCTAATTTTGAAGACACGGCCAAAGCCAAATCCGAAGATCCTGGTTCTAAAGATAAAGGGGGAGACTTAGGTCAATTTTCTCAAGGCGATATGGTTCCGGCTTTTAACAAGGCGGTTTTTGAAAAAGCCCCGGTAGGAGAAATATATCCCAAATTAGTAGAAACCAGTTTTGGTTATCATATTATTAAAGTGGATGCCCGTGATGATAGCGCCAATCCGCCCACAGCTTCCGCTCACCATCTTCTGTTTGCAAAAATTCCCGAAACTCCACAATCCACCGGCACCAATTACGTAGACAGCGATCTTACCGGGGAACAATTAGACCGAGCAGATGTCAGCTTTGATCCTAATTCCGGTTTGCCTACGGTCACCATCAACTTTGATAACGCCGGCAAAGAATTGTTTGCAAAAATTACCAAGGAAAACGTTGGCAAAACCGTAGCGATCTATTTAGACGGTCAAATTATCAGTGCGCCAGTGGTGCAACAAGAAATTAGTAACGGTGAAGCAGTAATCTCTGGTAATTTTACTTTGGACGAAGCTAAGGAATTGGCTCAACGCTTAAACGCCGGCGCTTTACCGGTTCCGGTGGAACTGGTCAGTCAACAAAATATCGGCCCAACCTTGGGCCAAGCCTCTATCGAGCGTAGTTTTTTTGCCGGTATTTTGGGCTTGGTCTTGTTATCCATTTTTATCATTGCTTATTATCGTCTTCCTGGTTTTGTTGCCGTACTGGCTTTAGTTATTTATTCTTTATTGGTTTTAGCGATTTTTAAAATGTGGCCGATCACTTTAACTCTAGCGGGCATTGCCGGATTTATTTTATCTATCGGCATGGCCGTGGACGCTAATGTGCTTATTTTTGAGCGGATGAAAGAAGAACTGCGCAGTGGCAAACCCATTAGCCAAAGTCTGCAAGACGGCTTTTCCCGCGCTTGGCTTTCCATTAGGGATTCCAATTCTTCCTCTTTGATTACTTGTTTGATTTTATACTGGTTTGGCTCATCTCTCATTCGCGGCTTTGCCATCACTCTGGCTATTGGTATTGTGGTTAGTATGTTTTCCGCCATTACTACTACGCGCATTTTTTTATCCTTTTTTAAATTAAAAAGTTTATGGTGGTATGGAATAAAAAAGAATAAAACTGAAGAATAAATTTATGTATAATATTGTTAAAACAACTAAATATTGGGGAGGCGTTTCTGTTGTTTTGGTTTTGACCAGTTTGATTTTTTGGTTTATTTGGGGATTGAATTTAGGCATAGATTTTACCGGCGGCACTTCCATGCAAGTCAGTTTTGCAGATAATAATCGACCCAGCGTGACAGCGGTGGGGGATTATTTTAACAGTATTGGCATTATAGACGCGCGTTTGCAAACTGCCGGAGACAATGGGTTAAACATTAGTATGCAACAAATTAGCAACGACCAACGTCAGCAAATTTTAAATAACTACCAAAATTTGGGAATTATTGAAGAAAACTTCGCCAGCGTAGGCCCTACTTTGGGCAAAGAATTGAAAACCAAATCTTTTTATGCCATTATTTTAGTTTTGTTGGCCATTATTGGTTATATTTCTTATGCTTTTCGAAAAATTTCCAAAGGCCCGGTGCCATCTTGGGTATATGGAGTAAGCGCCATTGTGGCCTTAGTGCATGATATTTTGATAGTGATAGGAGTATTTGTGGTTTTAGGGCACTTTTGGAACGTGCAAATAGACACCTTGTTTGTGACCGCCCTGTTAACCGTTTTGGGTTTTTCCGTACATGACACGATTGTGGTTTATGATCGTATTCGAGAAGGCTTAAAAGAATATCCCAAAAAATCTTTTAGAGAAATTATGAATGAAAGTATCAACAACACCATGGCGCGTTCTTTAAACACTTCTTTGACGACGTTAATAGTATTATTGGTTTTATTTTTATTCGGCGGCGCTTCTATTAAATATTTTATACTGGCATTGCTTATCGGTATTATTTCCGGTACTTATTCTTCTATTTTTATTGCCAGTCCGCTTTTATTGCTCGGTAAAAAATTACTCAAGCGTTAATTCAGGATGTGTTTTTAACAAAGCCACGTGTTGCTGAAAATAATTTTCAAATTGAGCTTGAGTTTTTTGATAAAGCGCGGAGATTTCCATTACGGCTTTTTCGTCTTGTTTTTTTAATAACAATTCATGCATCAGGCCGTCTTCATCTTTCCACGCCACCAATCGGTCCACATATTTAATTTCCAAGCGACGAATTTTTTCTTTGATTTTGGTGAGTAAATTTACCAATTCCGCCACATTTTTTTCTGGCGATACTTGTGCTTTTTCAAAATCAATTTTACTTTCATTAAGATAATCTTGCGCTAAATTGATTTGAGCGTTGATTTCTTCAATATCCAAAGCTTCTTGGGTGTTTTTTTGAGAGAGGGGATTGTCCATATATTTTATGGGTTAATCATAGCTTATTTTACTAAATAGCACAATTTTTACAAAAAATTTTGGTATAGGACTTGACAAAAGGCTAAAATTGTGCTAACCTAGGAGTGATTTTTTAGCCTATTTTAGGCTTACTAATATTTAAATTTTAAAAATCAACTATATGATTTGCAATAAAAAGAGCTTATTGATTAGCATTTTTATTTTAGTCTCTGCTTTTTTGTTTTTTTCTGTTTTGTCTACTCCGGCTTTTGCTAAAGATTTTACTGTTAACAGTACAGCAGATGTTGTGGACAGCAATCCTGGAAACGGAACTTGTGCTAGTGCCAGTAACACCTGTACTCTTCGTGCCGCCATTATGGAAACTAATGCTTTAGCCGGTGACGATAAAGTTATCTTAAGTGCCGTTATTTACAACTTAACTATTCCCGGAATAGATGAAGATCAAGGAAAAACCGGAGATTTGGATATTTATAATAGCAAAGGCAAGCTTACTATTCAAGGCCAGGGAGCAGACAAAACCATCATTGATGCCAAACAAATAGATCGTGTTTTTGATATTGAAAATTCCAATGTAATTATCAAAGATTTAACTATTACCGGAGGTAATGCGTTAGAATCTAATGAAGATGTAGACGGAGGAGGTGTAAATATTACGTCTAATGGCGATCAACAACCTGATATTTTAATAGAAAATTCTATTATTTTTTATAATCAGGCCTACCATGGAGGCGGTATAAATGCATTTGGTTCTGATCAATTAACTATAAATATAAAAAATTCTGATATATCTTACAACACTGCTAATTATGGAGGTGGCATTAACATGTCGAGCTATACTAATAATATAACTTGCAATATAGAAAATTCTAATATTTATAATAATACGTCTAATGGTAATTCTAGTTCTAGTGGCGGTGGAATTGAAATAGCCAGTAATGATGAATATGCAGTGACAGTAGTTAATATAAAAACATCAAATATTTTTAATAATGTTTCAAATGACGATTACGTTAATAGTCGTGGCGGCGGCATAGATGTCTATAGTATTGGTAAGGTTTTTTTAACCATACAGGATTCTGCTATTTCAAACAATGTTGCTGGCCATGGTGGCGGTTTATACACAAGAAGTAATAGTTTTAGCTCTGATGGTTCTTTAGAGTTAAGTGCTGTTATCTTAACTATACAAAATTCTACTATTTCCAATAACACCGCCAGTTATGGAGGCGGTATATATGGTGAGACTTATTATAACGGAGCTACTCTTACTGCTATTATCCAGAATTCTACAATCGCCAATAACAAAGCTAATGCTTGGGGAGGGGGAATATACATAAACGCTTCCTCTGACACCGTTCCTTTGGTCTTACAGAACTCTACTGTTGCCAACAACATAGCTGGTAGTTATGGTGCTGGAATTTATATTTCTGATTATCAGGATCAGGCAATTACTAGTAAAGCATCTATTATTTTTAATAATACTTTAAACGAGAATAAACAGGTGAGTAATTGTTATGGTGCTCAATATTTGGTTTCTCAAGGATATAATATTTTTGGTAATGATGCAGATTGTCAAGCTGTTGCTATAACCACAGATAAAGTTCTAGATAATTCTGCTGTTGTGTTTTCTACTGGAGTTTTAAATGATAACGGCGGTTCTACACAAACCTTAGCTTTAGCTTCTAACTCTCCTGCAATAGATATAATTCCCACCAGCCAATGTTCGGTTGCCACAGATCAACGCGGTACAGCTCGTCCTCAAGGTGTAGCTTGTGACAGTGGAGCCTATGAATTGGAAGCTAAGTATCTGGATTATGATCAAGATGGTTATATCGGAGAAACAGACTGCAATGATAACAACTCTTCCATTAACCCGGGATTTTTAGATAATACCAACGACGGAATTGATAATAATTGCAATGACCAAATAGACGAGGATTATAAAGTTCCAGCAGATACTAATACTAACAGCAACACCAATAGTTCGGATAATACTAATACTACAGTTGATAATAGTAATAATAATGACAACAGCACCACTACTGCTCCTGCTCCTGCTCCTGCTCCTGTTGATGAAGAAAATACCAGCCCTGATTCTAATTCTACTATTACTGAAGTCACCATTGTGAAAGTCTCTCCTACAAAAAAAGGGTATAAGATCACTTATTCTGACAATTCCACCAAAGTAGTTAAAGCGTTTAAAAAGGGAAAATCTTCTAAAAAGACTAAAATAAAATATTTAGCCAAAAAAGACATTGTTTTGGTATTACAAGGAAACGGCAAGAAAATAGCTTTATATAACGTCTTAACTTCTAAAAAACTTTCTCAAACCAAGCTTTCTAAAAAAAATTATACTACTAACTCTTTTAAAGTAAAAAAAGTTAATGGTAAAAAAATGGTTATAGTAAAATCTGTTAATAAAAAACAACAAGAATCTCAAAAGAGTAAAATAAGCTTTAAGTTAAAAAAGAAGAAATTAAAGCTATTGTCTGTTTTGGTGAAATAATATAAAAACAAAAAATAGTTTTTTAAAACAGCCCTAAAACAGGCTGTTTTTATTGTGGGGACAAAAAATTGACTAATTTGCAAAGAAATGTTATACTATCTTAGTAAGTAAAATTACTTGATAGCTATAATTATATGTCAGTTAACATTCTAGATCGAGTGCTTTCCAGTAGAGAAAATAAAACCAGACAAGAATTTAACCCGCTGGAGCTTTTAAATATTTTGTTTAAGTTAATATCTGGCAAAGAGGCGGAGGTGTTAAGAAGAAGGTTCGGTTTAAACACCAAAGGTCGTGAAACCCTGGAAGTTATCGGCGAGGCTTACGGAGTTACCAGAGAGCGCATTCGTCAAATTGAAAGTCAGGCCATAGAAAAAATCAAAACCGCTCCAAATTTTCACGAAATTATTCAACCTGTCGAGCAACTGATGATCTCTTTATTGGAAAATCACGGCGGTGTTTTAACCAAAGAGTTGATGTTTGAGTTGTTGACTTTTGAGTTGGACAAATCATTGCAAACCAAGCAAGCTATTTATTTTATTTTGGCTAAACTGCTTGATGATAAAATAGAAGAAATAACCCTTTCTCAAAAATATATTTCCGGTTGGAAATTACGTTTAACATCTATGGCTTTTGTGGACGAGGTCATTAACGGTTTGGAACAAGTGATCAACCAAGCAAAAGCTCCGCAGACTTTGGAAAAACTATATCAGAATTTTCAAGAACAAGAAATTTATCAAGCGCATCAAAATCAGTTGAGTGAGGATGTAATTTTGTCTTACTTGCATATTTCCGCCCGTTTGGCTAAAAATCCTTTTGACGAATACGGGCTGGCTTCTTGGGGACAAGTGGTGCCTAAACGTATGAATGATCGAGTGGGTTTGATTTTAAAAAAGGTTGGCAAACCCATGCATTTTGAAGATATCGCCAAACACATTTCCAAAATATTTAAGAAAAAAGCTTATCCGCCCACCGTACACAACGAGCTGATTTTAAACGACGAATATGTTTTGGTGGGCAGAGGCATTTATGCTTTGGCGGAGTGGGGTTTTAAAGAAGGAGTGGTTTCCAGCGTCATTGCCGAGGTTTTAAAAAAGGCCAACAGACCCCTCACGCGCAACGAAGTGGTGGAAGGAGTGTTAAAACAAAGAATAGTTAAAAAAAATACCATTCATTTGGCTTTAACTGACAAAGAAAAATTTTTAAAAACTCGCGATGGTAAATATATTAATGCTTAAATAGCATGGATTATTTCAACACTTTTTTTGACAATCTGTCTCAGGCCACCAATCCTTTTTCGATTATGATTGTTTTGTTGCGCTCTGGCATTTGGATTGTTTTTTTTCCGGTTTTTATTTGGATGTGCAAAGAAGGTTGGATGGATTGGGTGCAAGGACAATTTGCTGGAAAAAGAGCTAAAAACAGCACTTTATTGGCAGTGGATATTCCCAAAGCCGTCTTGGATCAACCGCAAAGCATGAAAGCGGTGGAACAGATTATTGCCAATTTACACGGCCAATTTTGGCATCCGAATTTTAAAGAAGTTTGGTGGGATGGTGTTTTGCAAGATAAATATGCCTTGGAAATTGTCAGTATCGACGGTTATATTCAATATTTTATTCATTGCGCCAATTATAATGTGGAAATCGTTAAGGGTGCGATTTTTGCTCAATATCCAGATGCGGAAATTGTGGAGGTAGAGGATTACACCAGTTCTGTTCCCAATCAGTATCCCAATAAAACTCATCAGCTTTTTGGTATGGAATATACCATGGTCAAGCCCGATGTCTATCCGATTAAAACCTATCCTTATTTTGAACACCAGTTAACCGGTATGTATATTGATCCCATCGCTTCTTTATTGGAAGTAATGAGTCGTTTAAGAACAGGCGAACAGATGTGGTTGCAAATTATGATTACGCCGCAAGACGTAGATGTGTTGAAAGACGCGGCTGATGCTGAAAAAAATAAGTTATTGGGTAAAAAGAAACCCGTGGTTTTAACTTGGATAGATAAGTTTTTGCATTTTCCTTTGCATCTGTTGGAACTGGTGCACGAGTCGGTATTTAGCACAGGACTGGAATATTCTCAGCCTGCCGGAGAGTCTGAAGGGGACGAAAAAGGCAATTTTTTGAATATGACCACCGGTGAAAAATTAACGATAGAAGAGATAGAGAACAAATGCAGTTCTTTGATGTTTCGTTGGAAATGTCGTTTTATTTATATTGCTCCGTATGAAACTTATGATATGTTTCGTGCCAGCGGTGCGATTACCGGAGTTATCAGGCAATTTAATTTTATGAACAGTTTGCGTTGGGGGCCTTATACCAATACAGTCAAACCTTTGTTTTACTTGAAAGAGTGGCGAAGAAATTATCGTCGTAATCATTTGATTTCTTCTTATATTGGCCGTTCTGATTATAATGGTGAAAGATTTCAATATATGTCGCACGTGGAAATTGCCAGTATGTGGCACTTTCCGGTGGATACAGTCAAAGCTCCTTTGGTTTCTAAAGCGGAAAATAAAAAGGCTGAACCGCCGGTTGCGGTGCCTATGGAACAAATGGATAGTTATTATGAAAATTTGGAAAATGCCGCTCAAGTGGAGATCGTGGAAAAACAACAAACGGCTGATAATTTAGCGCAAGCTCAAGCAAAACTTACGCCATCCCCGGTTATTCCTGCCGGTCGTCCCAAGTTACCTCCGCCACCACCACCCCCGGACGCGGTCAATGTGCGCATTCCCAATCAAAAAACCAAACTTCCCCCGCCGCCACCCCAGGCGCCGCTTAATCATAATACAGCGCCCTTGCACTCCATGCCTGGTTTACCCCCGGGAGTAAAACCTGTGTCTGCGCGTAGACAGCCCCCTGTTGCTCCGCCACCGCCTAATTTACCTGCTGAATAAAATATGCAAAATTACGTTACTCTAAAAAAGAACAGCATCCTCAGTGTTGACAAAAAGCAGGAGCAGTCCAAGAAAATCATCAGTCCCGATGATCCCAATCGGCCTTTGTTGTTTGCGCAAACCGTAGCTCGCGCCAAACAGGGTCAGCGTTTTGGCATTAAACTGGATGACCGGCGGCGTCACATGTATTTGATTGGAAAAACCGGTATGGGAAAATCCACTACTATGGAAAATATGATTATTCAAGACATTATTGCCGGACGCGGCATAGCCGTGGTTGACCCGCATGGTGATTTGGTCGAAAAAGTGGTTAAGTTTATTCCTGCCAATCGCATTAACGACGTGATTTATTTTAACCCGGCTGATTTGCATTATCCGATCGCTTTTAATATTTTGGAAAATGTCAGTTTTGAATACAAAAATCTTATTTCCAACGGCTTGGTGGGCGTGTTTAAAAAAATCTGGGCTGATTCCTGGGGGCCGCGTTTGGAATATATTTTGATCAACTCTATTTTGGCGCTTTTGGAAAATCCGGGCACTACTCTTTTGGGAGTGACGCGTATTTTAGTTGACGCGAGGTACCGTAAAAAAATCATCAAAGGCGTGAAAGACCCGATGGTGCGTTCTTTCTGGGTAAATGAATTTAATAATTATTCGGAAAAATTTAGAAACGAGGCCATTGCTCCCATTCAAAATAAAGTTGGTCAGTTTTTGTCTTCGGAATTGATCCGCAATATTGTCGGCCAAACCAAAAGCACCATTGATATGCGCGACATTATGGACAGCCGCAAAATTCTTTTTATGAATTTGTCCAAAGGTCGTATCGGCGAAGAAAACTCCGCTCTTTTGGGAGCTATGATGATTACCAAAATTCAGTTGGCCGCCATGAGTCGCGTCGATGTTCCCGAAGAGGAGCGTAAAGATTTTTATTTATACGTCGATGAATTTCAAAACTTTTCCACAGAATCTTTTGCTAATATTTTGTCTGAGGCGCGTAAATATCGTTTGAATATTATTATGGCGCATCAATATATTGAACAGCTGGAAGATGAGGTCAAAGCCGCGGTTTTCGGTAACGTGGGGACGCTGGTCGCTTTTCGCGTAGGCGCCACCGATGCTGAAGAGTTAGCCAAAGAATTTGCTCCGGTTTTCATTGAAGAAGATATTGTCACTTTGTCCAAATATCACATTTTTTTACGTTTGATGATTGACGGAGTCACTTCTGATCCTTTTTCCGCCATTACTTTGCCGCCAGTAGCCGGTGAAACCAATAATCGAGATAAAGTAATTGCCGCTTCCAGAGAAAGATATGCTAAAGATCGGCAAAAAGTGGAAGAGAGTATTTTGAAATGGTCTGATCCCAATTTAATGATCAACGACGAGGAAACTGTCAAAGAAAAAACTCCGGCACCGGCACCGGTAACGCGTCCTAAACCGGTCACAGTAAAAAATAATGCTCAACCGAAAAGAAATTTTGTCAAACCTAAAGCACCACCTCAAAAACCGTTATCAGCATCACTGCCTAAGCCGAACCTGTCCCAAAACCAAGCACGTCCTGCTGTGGCCAAGCCTCAGCCTAATCAAAATCAAGACGATCATCTTTCCGCCAGGGTAAGTTTTCAAGTTGCGCCAAATTTTAAACCGGCCGAACCAGTAACAACCAATATTCCCACGGGTTTTTCCTCAGTGGTCATTCCTCAATCATCTGTTACTATCAAGAAGACAGCCGAGGCTTTAGCCAAAGAAAAAGTACCGGTGGCCAGCGTGCTCACTCCCGCTAAACCAGCGAAAACGCCATTACCGCAACCCCAACCGCAGTTATCGCAAAATCCCAATACTAAAAAGAAACGGCGCCGTCGGAAAAAGAAAAAGAATCAACAGCCGCAACCAAACCAACAACCGCCAAAAATATGAACAACCCCACTTTTTTACATTTGCGTTTTCCTTTTGAGGAATCCAATAAAACTTTAGCTGAAAGATTAAAGCAGTTTGAGTTATTTTTTTATAATTCTTTTCATATTTTGGTTCGTAAAAAAGACATTATGTCTTTGGAAATCATTCAAATCAACGGCGCGATCAATTTTTATGTGGTATGTCCCGGTCATTTAGCCGATCCTCTTTCCGCTACTTTGTTTGCTTTGTTTCCGGATAGCAGTATTCAAAAAACAGAACAATATTTAGACATGCAGCTTATTCCTCAGCGCGCCATTGGTTTTCAAACTCAACTTATCGGCAGTGAGGCCGTGCACTTGCGTTCTATCAGCGCTTTTGATGAAGATCCGCTTAATGTTTTGTTTAATATTTTTTCTCAAGTTTCCTCTCACGACGCAGTATTATATCAGTTGATTATCAATCCGATAGATGAATCCATGATAGCGGAAGAGGGTAGTATTTACGGAGTAGTGGAAGGCAGGGGCCGGGAAGACGAAAAACCGCGCTTTCACACCACCGTGCGTTTGTTATATTGTCCCGCCACCACCGACAACCTTGCGGCGCGTACTGTTTCTTTTCAACAGGTATTTACGCCTTTTGCTACGGAACAAAAGTATTTACGCGTGGATGCGGCTACAGATACGCAAACTTATGTTAACGCTTTTTTTGCCCACACGGAAAGCGTCAGTGGTTTGTTAAATTCGGAGGAAATTTCGGTGCTTTTTCACTCACCCAATCCCTTGTCCAAAATTCGCGGGGTCAATTGGGTTTATGCAAGACGCGCGGAACCGCCAATGAATTTACCAACTTTAAAAAATGTTGCCAATAAAGACATTTCTCTTTTTGGGGTTACTAATTTTCGCGGGGAAGAAGTAACTTTTGGCATTAAGCGCGAAGATCGTCGGCGTCATTTATATATTGTGGGCAAAAGCGGCGTGGGCAAAAGTAAACTTTTGGAAAAATTGATCATGAATGACTTTCACGCTGGTAAAGGCGTTTGTGTTATTGATCCTCATGGCGATTTAATTCAATCTTTATTATATTATGTGCCCAAAGATCGCATTGACGATGTGGTTTATTTCAGTCCCTCTGATTTAGAACATCCTATTGCTTTTAACCCGATTGCTAATGTTTCCCGCGATTTAAAACAACAAGTGGCGCAGGGAATGATTGAAATTTTTAAGAAATTTTTTGGAGCAGACTGGTCACCAAAAATTGAGCATGTATTTCGGTTTACCATTTTGGCTCTTTTAGACTACAAAAAAGCGACCATTATGGGTATGCAACAAATGCTGACGGACCGTTCTTACAGGCAAGATGTTATTTCTCAAATTCAAGATCACGTGGTGAAAAAATTCTGGGCTAATGAATTTTCCAGTTGGTCGGAAAAATTTGATAACGAAGCGATTGTGCCTTTGGTCAACAAACTTGGCCAATTTTTAAGTAACGAAATGGTGAGAAATATCGTAGCTCAGCAAGTGAACAAAGTAGATTTTGATGATATTTTAAACAATCAACGTATTTTACTGGTGGAACTTTCCAAAGGAAAACTGGGAGAAGAAAATTCCGCGCTTTTAGGCTCACTCATTATCACTAAAATCGAACAGCATATTATGGCGCGCGCTTTGGTGTCTCAGGAAGAGCGTAAAGATTTTTATCTGTACGTTGATGAGTTTCAAAACTTTGCCACTAAAACTTTCGATAATATTTTGTCCGAGGCGCGTAAATATCGTTTAAATTTAACGGTTTCTCACCAGTACTTGGGACAACTTCTTCCTTCCACCAAAGAAACCGTATTTGGCAACGTGGGCTCCATGATTACTTTTCGCATGGGAGCTGATGACGGCCAATATTTATCCAAAGAATTCGCTCCGCGTTTTACCGCCAATGACATTATGAATTTAGGAGTGCGGGAAATGTATATTAAGATGTCGATTGACGGCTTGGTAACCCCGGCTTTCAGTGGCTATACCATGAATGTGCCTGATCCGGATTTTAGCAGTAATGTTGCGCAACAGGCTATTGAAAAAAGTCGCACTAAGTATTCCACGCCGCGCTTGACGGTAGAAAAAGAAATAGCGGGCACTGAAGAAATTAAAAAACCAAAAAAGACCGCTACTGAAAATATCGCCACCGCTTCTGCCACCGTCGCCACCCCACAACCAACAGCGCAAGGGGAAGATTTTGAAGCACCGTTGGTGTAATATTATTGAATTTTGTTTTATGCCGAAATGCAGTCAATGTAATAAAACTTTTGAGATAATTGATGCAGACAGGGTGTTTTATCGCAAGATGGAAGTTCCTGATCCGAAATCTTGTCCGGATTGTAGATTACAGCAAAAATTGGCGTGGCGTAATGAGTTAAATTTTTATCAAAATACGTGCGCGTTGTGCAAAAAAAGAGTTCTTTCCATTATTGATCCAAAAAAACAGTATGCCGTCTATTGTCGTGATTGTTTTTGGAGTGATAAGTGGAATGCACTAGATTATGGACAAGAATTTGATTTTGGTCGTCCGTTTTTCGAACAATTCCATGAATTGATGCAGAAAACTCCAACTATTCATCTATTGAGTTCTGCTGATAACGAGAACAGTGAATATACGAATTATATTATTGCATCAAAGAATTCTTATATGTGTTGCGCAGGTGGGTGGGGCGAGAATGTGTATTATTGTATATTTTGTTTTCGGAATACAGATTGTGCCGATTTGTATGTGTGTTCTGATAACCAGCTGTGTTACGAGCTCACTGACAGTGAACATTGTTATAACACCATATATTCACAAAATTGTCGAAATTGTACGGATTCAGCTTTTTTAGCAGACTGTACTGGATGCAGTAGTTGTTTTTGTTCAACCAATTTAAAGAATAAATCATACGTATTTTGTAATGAACAGTTAGACAAACAAATGTATGAAGAGAAAATGAAAGCAGTAAAACTTTCTTCTCATACGCAAGTTGAAGAATGGAAGCGACGGTTTCAACAAATGCATCGTACATCCATTAAAAGAGCAAATCACAATACCAACGCAGAACAGTGTACGGGTGATTATATAAAGAACAGCAAGAATTGTGTTCACTGTTATACTATATTTGATTCAGAAAATTTAAAGAACTGTGATTTTACTCTCAAAATAAAAGACTCCATGGATTCCGTACAAGTTGGCGGAGGAGGGGAATTGATTTACCAAATGTGCACCGGTGGATTACAATCCTATAATTTAGCGTTCGATATTGTGGTACGCGCATGTAGCGATGTGTGGTATAGCGTTGTGTGTCATAATTCTGAAAATTTATTTGGGTGCGTAGGAGTGAATAAGCAAAAATATTGCATACTCAATAAGCAATATTCAGAAAAAGAATACCATGAATTACGAAAAAAGATTGTAGAGCATATGAGACAGACTGAAGAATATGGAGAATTTTTTCCTGCTCAATATTCATTTTTTGGGTATAATGAATCTGCGGCAATGGATTTTTTTCCGCTCACGAAAGAACAAGCACAAGCGCAGGGGTTTTTATGGCAAGAAAACATGCCTGTTATTATAGGAAAGGAAACAGTAAACATTGAAAATATTCCTGATGATATTTTTGAAGTAGGAGATAATTTCATAAATGAAATTCTTGTGTGTGCTGAATGTGGAAATAATTATAAACTCATTCCGCAGGAGCTTGCATTCTATAAAAAAATGCACATCCCGATTCCAAGAAAGTGCTTTGATTGCAGACATGCAGCTCGAATGGCGCAACGAAATCAACGAAAAGTATATGAACGAACGTGTGCAAAATGCCATACCACTATACCCAGTTCTTTTGCGCCAACACGTCCAGAAATCGTGTATTGTGAAGAGTGTTATCAAAAAGAAGTGTATTAAACTATTTCAGAATATTAGTTTTTAATTTTTTTGCCTGATCCAAAAAAAATCTAAATCTTCCGACAAGCGATGGTGTAAATAGTATTCGGCCAAAGCTGTACCACCACTTAATACAAAGTTGTCTGTAACCATTTTGCTGTTTGCAATAGCAACAAGTAACTTTTTTTGGTTTTTACTTAAAATTGTTTGTTCCATAATAAAAATGCAAGATATTTTTTCTTTACAGGATCAATGTGTATCTCATTCCAATATTTTTTCAACGCTGTTTTCGGTATTTTTTCATTAGCATGCAAACCAAAATTAACCAGTTGTTCTAACCGCCAAATAGCGTATTGTTTTTTGTCTTTTTTGAGCACATGAATATCAGTACTCCAGTTTTTCATATTATTATTTTATCATAAATTTTAATATTTTGCAATTGTAAGTTTTTGGGATATACTGAATTTATATGACACAACAAAAAATACGAACCTGCCAGCAGTGCAAAAAAGAGTTTACAATTGCACCAGAAGATTTTGCATTTTACGAGAAAATTCAGGTTCCAGCGCCAACATGGTGCCCACAATGTCGTATGATCAGACGCATGACCTTTCGTAATGTTCGCACCATCTATAAACGAAAAGTAGTGGGCACTGATAAAGAAGTTCTATCTTCTTTTTCAGCATCTTCTCCACTGAAAATCTATGAACAGCCATATTGGATGTCAGATGAGTGGGATGCAATGCGATACGGAAGAGAGTATGATTTTTCACGTCCATTTTTTCAACAATTAAAAGAATTGATGCTCGATGTACCGTGGGCCCATGGATATAATTCACATTCAATAAACAGCGATTATTGTAACAACTGCGATAGTTTAAAGAATAGTTATTTGCTTTTTAATAGTGGGTTTTCTGAAGAGTGTTTTTATGGTTCGGAAGTATTAAATTCAAGTAAATGTATTGATAATACAAATATTTTTCAATGTGAATTTTGTTATGAGTGTATTGATTGCCAAAAATGCTTTAACTGTTTTTATGATCAGGATTGTGTGAATTGCATAGAGGTGTTTTTTTCCTCAAATTTAGCTGATTGTCATGACTGTGTTGGTTGTGTAAATCTAAAACATAAGAGTTTTTGTATATTCAACGTTCAATATACAGAAGAAGAATATAAACAGCGTATAGCAAACATGCATTTAAATTCGTACGCAGCTGTTCAAGAATTAATACGACACGTACGAGAATTTCAACTCACATTTCCACACAAATTTATGCATGGGCAAGCAAATGAAGAGGTGAGTGGAGATTACCTCAACCACTGTAAAAACACTCGCGCTTCATTCTTATCAAAAGATTTGGAAGATTGTGCATATTCACAATTGATTCTTTTTTTGCTCAGTAAAGATTCTTATGATATTACTGTTGCGGGAGGAGAATTATGTTATGAACTTGAGGAAGGAGGAGGCTATAACGTTCGATTTGCATGGTTGGCAATACCAAAGAATCTCGGAACAGGTCAGGTAGATCTTACTGATATTGAATATGTGATGAATTGTTATGGTGTTTCAAATATATTTGGGTGTGTTGGTTTGAAAAAGAAGCAATATTGCATTTTAAATAAACAATATACAAAAGATGAGTACGAACGACTGCGTAAACGCATTATTCAGCACATGAGTGAGATGCCGTATATTGATAGCCAAGGAAGAGCATATCGATATGGGGAGTTTTTTCCAACAGAGCTTTCTCCCTTTGCATACAATGAAACACTTGCGCAAGAGTTTTTTCCGCTCACCAAAGAGGAAGCGCTTCAGCAAGGATATGTATGGCGTGATTCTGAAGAACGAATTATTGCTCCAACACTTTTTTCTCATACATTACCTGACACCATTGAACAGATAGATACAAATATCGCCACAAAACTCATCGAGTGCCAACATACTGGAACTTGTACGCACCAATGTACAAAAGTGTTCAAAATTATTGTTCAAGAGTTAGAATTTTATAAAAAATTCAATCTACCATTACCACGCCTATGCCACAATTGCCGTCATTACGAACGGATCCAGAAGCGCAATCCATTAGTGTTGCATCAACGCGCGTGTCAGTGCGCCGGTCATGCTACTGAAAATGCTGTATATACAAATAATACTGCCCACAACCACGGAACAGAGCATTGTTCAAATACATTTACGACTACCTTTTCTCCAGATCGAAAAGAGATTGTGTATTGTGAAGAGTGTTATCAAAAAGAGGTTGTATAAATATAAAAAAGAATGGCAAGTTGCTTTTTTTCTTTTTTTTTGCTTAAATAAAGCTAAATTCACCCTCAGATAGATAAGTAAGATTTTATTTCATAATAGAAACAGTATGCCTGAAATTAAAAAAATATGCACAATTACCGGAAAGGAATTTTCAATTTCTGAACAAGAACAAGAGTTGCGTAAAAAATTTGGTGTTGAGTTACCGGATATTCATCCATATGAACGTCTTCGCTATTTATTTACCTTTCGTAATTATCATACTCTTTACGCGCGCAAATGTGACATGTGTCAGAAGAATTTTTTATCTGTTCATGATCCAGCTTCGCCGTTTCAGGTTTATTGTATGTCTTGTTGGTATAGCGATAAATGGACACCGCCGGAGCTTGAGCTGGATTTAGATAAACCTTTTTTTGAACAATTAGAAATTCTTACTAAGAAAACTCCGCGGTTAGGACAGATTGCAGCTAAACCGATGGAAAATTCAGATTATTGTAATGCTTGCAGTGGACTAAAAAATTGTTACATGACTTTTAATGCCACCGGCTGCGAAGATTGTTATTTTTGTATTGGTACTAGTTATGCCAAAGATTCAATAGATTTAGGCGTATGTGAAAAAAGTGAACTTTCTTATGATTCTCAATCTTGCAATGGTTGCTATCATGTTTTTTGGAGTGAATATTTAGAAAATTGTCAGGATTGTTATTTTTTATACGACTGTGCCGATTGTTCAGAGTGTGCTTTATCAACCGGATTACGCCACGCACGCCATGTTTTTTTAAATGAACAATTGAATGAAAGAGAGTATGCGGAAAAAGTAAAAGAATTGCAAAAAGGCGATTATCAAAAATTGCAGGAGCACAGAAAAAAGTTTGAAGAATTGAAAAAAAATTATAAGAATAAATACTTGATTGGCGTTAAAAATGAAGATGTTTCTGGCAATTTCATTTATACTTCAAAATCAATTGAGGATAGTTATTTGATTATTGATAGTGAAAACTGCGTAAATATAGCAAATGTTTGGAATGCTAAAGACTGTTTAGATATTGCCTCTTTTGGGGTTATGAATGCGGAGAATTGTTATTGCTGTTGTGCTATTGGTTTAGATGTAATGAACTTGCGTTATTGCACTTTGTGTATCACCGGATCACATGATTTAGAATATTGTGTAGAGTTATCAGCGTCTCATGACTGTTTTGGTTGTATAGGGGGTAATAAAAACGAATACAAAATTTTAAACAAACAATATAGTAAAGAAGATTATAAAAAAACAGTTGCCAAACTCAAAGAAAAAATGAAGGAAAGAGGAGAATATGGCAAGCCCCAGCCCCAAACTTTAAATCCTTTTGCTTATAATGAAGGTTTAGCAATGATTCATATGCCTCTTAAAAAAGCAGAGGCGGAAAAATTGGGCTATAAATGGAAAGAAAAGAAAATCCCTCAAGTGCCGGCAGATAAAGTTTATCAACCAAAAGACAATATCAATGATGAAAATTGGGCAGATTTTCAAGGCAAATTTGTAATTTGTGAAAAATCCAAAAGACCGTTTAAAATCATTAAACAAGAGTTTGATTTCTACAAAAAACACAACATTCCTCTTCCCAGAATTCACCCTGAGGTACGCATGTTAGACCGTTATCCAAGCGATTTACTCTTTAATTTACACAAAGCTCAATGTGCCAATTGCCAAACCACTCTCCAAACCAGCATGCCGAAAAAAGATCAGGTGCTATGTGAAGCGTGTTATCAAGAAACAATATATTAAAGATTATGTCTACAGAAACTCGTTCATGCCAACATTGTCATCAAGCTTTTACAATAGAATCTGAAGATTTTGCTTTTTACGAAAAAGTAAAGGTTCCAGCACCAACATGGTGCCCGGATTGCCGAAATATGCGCAGATTTTCTTGGCGCAACGAACGTTTTTTATATGCTCGTGAATGTGATTTGTGCCATAAAAATATTATTTCTACTTATCATAAAGATTCTCCTTATACTATTTATTGTCCTACTTGTTGGTGGGCAGATAGTTGGGTTGCTGAGGATTTTGCTCAAGATTATGATGAACATAAAAATTTTTTTGAACAATTTGACGCTTTATTGCACAAGGTACCGCACATTAATTTTATGAATGATAATAAATCTGAAAATTGTGAATATTGTAATGAAATTGAAGCTTTAAAAGATTCTTACTTAGCAATTTGTGCTTTTTATGGTGAGCGTTTATTGTATACATATTGGTCTTTGAATTGTCAGGATAGTGTTGATTGTTCTTATTTTGTAGAATCCAGTTTATGTTATGATTGTCAAGATATTTTTAAATGTTATAACTGTAGGTACGTTTATAATTGCGACCACTTAATTGATTGTTTTTTTTGCTATAATTGTTATAACTGTGAAAATTGTTTTATGTGTTTTAATTTAAAAAATGCTTCTTATTGTATTTTTAATAAACATTATTCCAAAGAAGAATATCAAAAGAAAATTAAAGAATATAAATTATCATCTTGGCAAGGCATTCAAAAGTTAAAAGTTATTTTTTGGCAAGAAAAATTAAAACATCCTCATCGGTTTGTAAATATTAAAAATTCTGAAAATTGTGTTGGTGATTACATTAAAAATTCTAAAAACGTCCATGTTGGTTTTGATATTTTAGGACAAGAAAATGGTAGATATATTTATGATGGTGGGATGGGCAAGGATGCTATGGACTCCTCGCAAGCAGGCTTGGAGTGTGAATTAATGTATGAAGTACAGGCCGGTGGCTTTTTGTATAATACCAAGTGTAGCAATTGGATGTTGCACGATATTGATTGTACATATTGTGATAGCTGTCACAACTCTGAAGATTTATTTGGTTGTTGTGGTATACGCAAAAAAAAGTATTGTATTCTCAATAAGCAATATACCAAAGAAAAATACGAAAAATTAAAACAAAAAATTATTACCAAAATGCAAGCTGATGGTGAATATGGAGTATTTTTCCCCATGCATTTATCTCCTTTTGCCTATAATGAAAGTGTGGCAAATCAGTGGTACCCCAAAACAAAAGAAGAAATATTAGTTGAAAATTTATCATATACAGACGATTTACCAGGAACCACTAATAAAGAAACTATTGATTGGTCACAGGTTTCAGATGATGTGAATGACGTGGCTGATAAAATACAAAAAGAAGTGTTTCCTTGTTTAGAATGTGGTTGTAATTATAAAATAATGGAAACGGAATGGCAGTTTTATAAAAAATATAATATTCCTTTACCCCGTTTTTGTCCTAATTGTCGTTTTCAAAGACGTTTTCAAAGACGCAATCCGCGAAAATTATGGAAACGTAAGTGTATGAATACAGGTTGTACCACCGAATTTGAAACATCGTACGCGCCAGAACGGCCAGAAACCGTGTATTGTGAAGAGTGTTATCGAAAGGAAGTGTATTAAATTGTGTTTACAAAAGCAAAAAATCATAATATTTATTATAAAATATGTTTCCAGAAACCAAAAACTGTCAAAATTGTAAAAAGGAATTTATCGTCGCACCAGAAGATTTTGCGTTTTATGAAAAAGTTCAAGTACCAGCGCCAACATGGTGCCCGGAGTGTCGAACAAGAAGAAGGCTCGCGTGGCGTAATGAACGTTCACTTTATCGCCGCAAGTGTGAAAAAACCGGAAAAGAAATTTTTAGCATGTTTCACCCAAGTGCATCAGTGGTAGTGGTGGATAATGACTATTGGTGGGGCGACAGTTGGGATGGAATAGAATATGGGAAGGAGATTGATTGGGACAGGCCGCTTTTAGAACAATTCAAAGAATTACAAAAAATTGTGCCACGCCCAGCACGGTCTATTCAAAAGTCAGAAAATAGTGATTATTGTAATAACGGTGGCTCAATAAAAGATTCATACTTGGTATTTACCGCGGAAAATGTTGAACGCACGATGTACTCCGTAGCTATTTGGGATTCCAAAGATTGTATGGATTGTCTCAACACATTTTTTTCAGAACTCTGTTATGGATGTGTCTTTTGTGATCATTGTTACAATTGTCAATATTGCATCACGTGTAATGATTCCAACGATTTATTATTTTGCAAAAATTGTGCGAATTGTTCGGACTGTTTTGGATGTGTCAATTTAAAGAATAAACAGTATTGTATTTTTAATGAGCAATATTCTCCGGAAGAATATAAAAAGCGTTTGTCAGATTTTAAGTTAAACACATTTGACGGAGTACAGGCAGTATGGAAAAAATTATTAGCCTTTTCTCAAAATTTTCCTGTTCAGTTTGCTGTGCATGATAATAGAAACGTGAATTGCAGCGGAGAATTTATTTATAAGGGTAAAAATGTGCAACAGAGTTATTTTTCAACTGGTGAAAATTGTAAGTTTTGTCAGTTGGTATTATTGCCGCAGGTAAAGGATTGTTATGATTATAGTATTTGGGGGAATAACGCAGAACTTATGTATGAATGTGCGCAAGTTGGTACGAATGTTTCACGCATCAAATTTTCTTTTGATATTTATCCCAGCTCTTCTGAAATTGAATACTCGATGTTTTGCACTTCTTCTGATAATTTATTTTTGTGCGCAGGATTGAAAAAAAAGAAATATTGCATTTTGAACAAACAGTATACGAAAGAAGAATATGAAGCATTGGTTCCAAAATTGAAGCAACACATGAACGACATGCCGTACACCGATGCTCAGGGTCGTGTATATAAGTATGGTGAATTTTTTCCACCAGAATTTTTACCGTACGGCTATAATGAAACATTGGCGTATGAATTGTTTCCGCTCACAAAAGAAGAGGCAGAGAGCGCCGGATACTTCTGGCGTGAACCAGAAAAACGTAATTATCAAACAACTATTCAAGCACAAGATATTCCGCAAAGCATCCAGGAAGCAGACGATTCAATTACTCAGCAGGTTATTGGTTGCGCGCATGCAGGGAACTGTGCACACAATTGTACGACAGCGTTCAAAATTTTGCCGCAGGAATTTGCATTCTACCGCCAACACAACATACCACTTCCACGTCTTTGCCCGAATTGTCGCCATCATGAACGTATTTATTGGAGAAGCCCCATTCAAATGCATGAACGCACTTGCCAATGTGCTGGTGAAAAATCAGAAAACAGAGCATACACAAATACTCTAAAGCACGATCATGGTTCATCTCATTGCGCACACACATTTCAAACTCCTTATGCACCAAATCGTCCAGAGATTGTGTACTGCAAAGAGTGCTATCAAGAAGAAGTGGCTTAAAACAAAATTACAAGTTATTAATTTCGCGTTTTAAGATTGCTATTATATTTTTACTAGTATTTTTTACAAAAGCATGTTCGTCGATAAAAGCCTCTAAGTCTAGTTGAATGCTTTTGGCATCGACATTTTCAACAGCAGTTAGTAATATTTTTTTTAAATTTGCTAAATTATTACATTGTTCAATACACTGCAAATTTGGTTTGACTTTTTGTTGCAAATACCACATTAAATCAAAATAATCACGCCCTTTCACAGCAATAAGTATTTTACCGCTTTTGTTAGTTTTTTCCCACCGGCGGTTTAGTACAGCGCGAATTTTGGTGGCCATTAAAGTTGCTAAATCAAATGTTCTTACCAAAATAGAATGATTATATAAAAACAGCGGCATAAATTCTTCTGTATATTTTTTACAAAAATCAAAACCTTTAAAAATTTCAATTTTTACAAACAGTAAATCAGATTCATCATTACTGGCTAAACCTAATTCTTTCAAAATTGGGAATTTTATATAAAGTCTAAATTTTTGTAGTTTAGTTTTTATTTTTAAATCTGTTTGTGCAGCAAAAAATTTTTGTATATCTTTTTCTAAATCAGACAACTGAATATTTTTCTTTACATCTACAAAATCCAAATCTTCTGATAAGCGCGGTAAACCGTAGCAATGCGCTAAGCATGTGCCGCCATAAAAGAACAGGGCACTATATGTTTTGTGTGAATACAAAAAATCTAAAATTAATATTTGTAGATATCGTTTTAATAAATTTTTTTGATAGTTAATATTTTTTGTTGCGGAATCTCTGATGATATTTTTTAGATCGTCTTTGATGCTTTCCATATTTTCAAAATAAATTTTTATAAATTTCTGCCATACGCTTACTACCTTCGCGCTTGATATATCCTAATAATTCTTTTTTGTCTTTTAATTTTAACAAGTCGGTGTTTAAACGTAACTCTGTAATCATTTGTTTATTCTGTAAATTGTTTTTACGTAAATATAAATAATCAAATAAGGCTTTAGCAAGTGTGGCAGATTTTATTTGCCAGCCATGCACTGTTTTAATGCTCAATCCGAAAAACAGAGATGGCTTAATGCTATGATAAATAAAATTACCAAAATAGTTGTTAAAATTTTTTGTTTTAGCTGTACTGATAGCCGTGATAGTAGTTGGCACCTCAGTCAAAATTTGGTATTTTTGCAAAATATATTCGGTGCTTAAATAAGCATTGGGATAAAGAATATTAGCTAACAATTCGTGATAATCATTTGTCAGTTGTTTTTTTTCTAAATTATCAACATAAGCGCGAGTTACATACATACCTTTTTTTAAACGGATTAGTTGTCCATTTTTAACATAGCGTCCAAAAAGAATTTTTAAATAATCACGGTTTTTTTCTATGGCGACTAAATCATCTATAGTAAAATAGGGCAGGATAGCAACTAGCCGCATAATGCGGTCAATACGATTTTTTGGCGTTGTATTATTGTTTCTCATAGTATACTATAATAGTATACTATTGGAAATACTTTGTCAAGAGCTAAGTTGTGCACAAGATTATTTTATGTTTAACTATAATCAAAGTAATATTAAGAAATACTTATGTCTCCAGAAACCAAAAAATGCCAACATTGTAAAAAGGAATTTCATATTGCGCCTGAAGAAGAGGATTTTTTTTCTACAATTGACATGCCCTTACCAAAAATGTGTCCGCATTGTCGTTATATACGAAGATTGCAGTGGCGCAATTTTCGTACTCTTTATGAACGACAGTCGGATTTATCTGGCAAACCCATGATTTCTATGTATGCTCCTCATAATGGATTTACTGTTTATTCTTCTCAGGAGTGGTGGTCAGACGCTTGGGACCCTTGCGATTTTGGCCAAGAGTATGATAGTGCGCGTTCATTTTTTGAGCAGTATCATGAGCTGAACAAACGCGTGCCTAAAGAAGGGCTTATTCAAATCAATTGTGAAAATTCTGGATATTGTAATTTAACTATTAAATCTAAAAATTGTTATTTAGTTTTTGGCTGTATGGAAAATGAAAATTGTTATTTTGGACATATCGTTTGGAATAGTACGGACTGTGTAGATTGTTTTTATGTGATAAATTGTGAATTGTGTTACTGGTGCAACGATTGTGTCCACGGTTATCATAATTTTTTTAGTAACGACTGCAACCATTGTACTGATGTTTATTTTTGTTCAGATTGCTTTAATTGTCAAAATTGTTTTGGTTGTGTGGGTCTAAAAAATAAACAATATTATTGGTTTAATGAACCAATGACCAAAGAGCAGTTTGAAAAAAATATGGTCGCAGTTTTTCCTTTAACTGACAAAAAAATTAATCAGTATCAAAAGCAACAATTTGCGCTTCGTCTTAAAACTATTTTTCCACCATATCACGGAAAACAAAACGAAAACGTGAGTGGCGATCATGTTGATAATTGTAAAAATTGTGAACAGTGTTTTGATATCAAAAAAAGCGAGAACACCAAGTATTGCGCTACTGTGACCGAAAAAATAAATTGTTATGATATTAATTTTTCTCCAACGCCCGGAGAACACTCTTATAATAATTTAGCGCCGTTAAATTTTCATAATGTCTTTTGTTCCCACATGTTAAATAATTGTCACGACATGTGGTATTGCGATGCTTGCTATAGCAGTTCTGAGTGTTTGGGTTGTACCGGTTTGCGCAATAAAAAATATTGTATTTTAAATAAGCAATATGAAAAAGCAGAATACGAACAGGTGAAAGCAGAAATTATCAAAAATATGAAATTAACAGGGGAGTGGGGTGAGTTTTGGCCTGAACAATATTCGCCATTTTGTTATAATGAGAGTGTGGCTCAAGATTATCATCCATTATCAAAAGAAGAGGCAAAAATCAAAGGTTATCGTTTCAAAGAAACGGATCGTAAAGAATATAAAAAAGCCACTTATGAAATTTTGGCAGACAGTGCAGAAATACCTAATACAATTTTGGAAGAACTGTTAGCTTGTGGAAAATGTGGCAAAAATTATAAAATCATTCCCCAGGAATTGGCGTTTTATAAAAAACATCAGTTACCCGCGCCGCGTTTTTGTCCAAATTGCCGCCAAAATATGCGCATGCAATTACGTAATGCGCGTGAATTAAAAAAACGACAATGCAGTTGTCAAAATTCGGAACATGGACACTCGGGTCAGTGTAGTGCAGAATTTGCGACAGCGCATCCTCTTCAACTTGAGAATGTTTATTGTTGGGAGTGTTATCAAAAAGAAGTATATTAAATTTGTTTTTATGCCGCGATGTCGAATTTGTGCCATATCATTTATCGTTCCATTACAGGCAAGATCAGTGCTTAAGTATTTTGATGCGCCAGAACCAACATTGTGTTTTGATCATTTCTTACAGCAACATTTTGCATATCGTAATGAAAGGCATTTGTATCGACGCACGTGTGAATTGTGTGGCGCCACTATTCTTGCCATGTATGCACCAGAATCTTATGTGCACGTGTATTGTCGAGCTTGTTGGCACTCCGATCAATGGGATGTCTTGCAATATGGAAAACCGTATAATTCATCACGACCATTTTTTGAACAATGGTTTGAATTAGTACAGCAAGTACCACATTTTAATTTGTTTCAAATAGGCGAAAACATCAATTGTAAATATGCAAATTATATTCGAGACGGTAAAGACGCCTATTTAAGTTTTTCTAGTCTCAACACAGAAGGCTCTGTGTATAATAGCAATATTGATTTTTCACGCGACTGTGCTGATTCTTTTCAAGTGAATAAATCTGAATTGCTCTATGATTGTGTTTTTACAACGCAATCATATCATTGCGCATTTCTTACACGCGCAGAAAATTGTACCGATTGTTATTTTGGGCGCGATCTTTTAGATTGCCAGAATTGTTTTGGGTGTGTCAATTTGCGACACAAAAAGTTTTATTGGTATAATGAGCCGCTTGCGCAAGAAGAATATCAGCAACGTGTAAAAGAGGTTTTACAAAATAGGGCAATGATTGAAAAACATCAAAAAAAATTCGAACAATTTGTGCCGCAATTTCCAGTGGAAGCAACGAACATTCGGAACAGTAGTGAATGTAGCGGAAATGAAATTACACATTCTCAAAAAATTACCAATGGGTATAACTTAGTGGAAGTGGAAAACGGTGTAGATTTGTATCGTATTGTGTATTCACATGACATGTATCGAGTACTCTATTCTGCTTATCCTGAATGTATGTACCAAAGTTCTGTTGGGTCGAAGATGCATTATTCCTGTGGTTTATATATGTGCCCCGAAGTTGGTTTTTCTGCATATTCGTATATCTGTGAAAACGCTGACGAATTATTTGGTTGTGTTGGCGTGCGTCAGAAGAAATTTTGTATTCTTAATACACAATATTCCGAAGAAGAATATCGTATACTGCGAAAACAAATTACAGCAGATATGAAAAAACGAGGTGAATGGGGTGAATTTTTTCCCACCCAGTATTCTCCGCATGCGTATAACGACACATTGAGTCAAGATTTTTTCCCACTGACAGAAAATGAAGTATTGCAGAAAGGATGGCGATGGCAACATAATCAAGGCGGAACTCATGGAAAAGAAACCATACAGCCAGAGGATATTCCAGAAACGATTGAAAAAATATCCGCAGACATTGTCAAGCAGATTCTTCGCTGTAAGAAGTGTGATAAAAATTATCGCATTCAAAAAAAGGAATTAGAAATTTTGCAATCGCACCATCTTCCCATTCCGCTTGAATGTCAGGATTGCCGGTTTGCTTTGCGACTCAAACGAAGCTATCAACCAAAATTATATAAACGTCAATGTATGTGTGATTGTCGCCACCACGACCACACCCACCGTGATTCTTTGTGTTCGAAACACATCACATCCATTTATGCTCCCCATCGCCCAGAAATTGTTTATTGTAAAGAATGTTATCAAAAGGAAGTGTATTAAATTGTGTTTGCAACTGTAAGTTTTTGGGATATACTAAATTTATATGACACAACAAAAAATACGAACCTGCCAGCAGTGCAAAAAAGAGTTTACAATAGAGAATGAAGATTTTGCGTTTTATGAAAAAATAGATGTTCTCGAACCGACATTCTGCTTTTATTGCCGACTGCAACGAAAATTAGCATGGCGCAATGAGAGGGTTTTGTATTCACGTCAGTGTGATCTGTGTCACAAAAGTATTTTGGCATTATATCCAAAACAATCTCCCTATATAGTGTACTGTCATCAGTGTTACTGGTCAGATACATGGAGCGGAAAAGCGTATGCAAAAGAAATTGATTGGTCAAAACCATTTTTTGATCAATTTGCTGAATTGTTACGTACAGTGCCTCATCCAGCTATATATGTTGATAAAGATGATAATAGTGAATATACCAACTTTTGCTATGGAATTAAAAATTGTTATCTCACGTTTGGTTCTGATTTAAGTGAAGATTGTTATTATTCATCTCACATACTCGAATGTAAAAATTGTGTGGATTGTATCAATTCAGATCATTTGGAACTTTGTTGTGGAGTAGTTGATTGTCATCAGTGTTTTAATACACATTACTCTCAGGAATGTAGTAATATGCAAGATTCATATTTTTGTTTTGATTGTAAATCATGTTCTTATTGTTTTGGGTGCGTTGGTTTGCGGAATAAAAAATATTTTATTTTTAATCATCCCTATTCTGCGGATGAATATGCTATAAAAGTAAAAGAGTTACTGCAAAAGTATTCCAAACAAGAGCTTGAAGAAAAAGCTCGGCAAATAAAATATACTCAACCAATAAAAGGAACGTGTATTACTCAGAGTGAAAATTCAACCGGTGATCATTTACAGAATTGCTCCAATGCATACTACTGTTTTGATTCTTCAGAATTACAAAATTGTCGATATATGACAAAAATTATTCCAAAAGCCTTTGATTGTATGGATGTTTACGGTGGTGGTATTGATTTAGAGCAGTGTTATGAATTTCTTACCGGGATAGGACATAATTTACGTTTTAGTATGCTTTGTTGGAAATCAGTTTTTGATATTAATTATTCTATTTTAACAAATAATGCGCATGATTGTTTTGGGTGTTTTTCTTTTTATGGCGGGCAGTATGCCATTCTCAATAAAGAGTATTCAGAAGAAGAATATAAAAAGTTATATACTCAATTAATTGAGTATATGAAGAAGACTGGAGAATGGGGAGAATTTTTTCCGGCGAACATTTCTCCATTTGCATATAATGAAACACGTGCTCAAATTGATTTTCCATTAACAAAAGAGGGAGTTGAGGCTCGTCAATGGAAATGGAGAGAGGATATACAAAAAACAACAGGTAAGGAAACAGCGAATATTACACGTTTGCCACATTTAGCACAGCAGGTGGCAGAGGATATTGAGAATGCAATATTTACCTGTCAAACTTGCAAACGCAATTTTAAAATACTTTCTCAAGAATTTTCTTTTTATCAAAAACAAAATGTTTTTTTGCCAAAAGAATGTTACGAATGTCGGTTTCAGTATTTATCTCAAAAAAGAAATCCTTATCAACTTTGGGAAAGACAATGTCAGTGTAAAAATGGTAATCACGGACATACTAAGCAGTGTCAACAAAAGTTAGAAACTACCTATGCGCCAGAACGTCCAGAAATAGTGTATTGTGAAGAATGTTATCGAAAAGAGGTTGTATAAATATAAAAAAGAATGGCAAGTTGCTTTTTTTCTTTTTTTTTGCTTAAATAAAGCTAAATTCACCATCAGATAGATAAGTAAGATTTTATTTAATAATAGAAACAGTATGCCTGAAATTAAAAAAATATGCACAATTACTGGAAAGGAATTTTCAATTTCTGAACAAGAACAAGAGTTGCGTAAAAAATTTGGTGTTGAATTGCCAGACATTCACCCGTATGAACGTTTGCGCTATTTGTTTTCATTTGAGAATTATTATTCATTATACGCACGTAAGTGTGATTTGTGTCAAAAAGATTTTGTTTCAGTGCATGATACTGATGTTGATTTTCCTGTATATTGTATGAATTGTTGGTATAGTGATAAATGGACGCCGCCCCAGCTGGATTTAGATTTAGACAGGTCTTTTTTTGAGCAAATGGAAATTTTATCAAAAACAGCACCTCGTTTAGGTCAATTAGCTGCAGATCCCATGGAAAATTCAGATTATTCTAATGCGTGTGGTAGTTTAAAAAATTGCTACATGATTTTTAATGCTAATTATTGTGAAAATTGTTATTATTCCGTAAGCATAAATAACGACAAGGATTCCATAGATTTAAATCTTTCAGATAAAAATGAGCTTTCTTACGAATGTTTATTATGTAATGGTTGCTATCAAGTATTTTGGAGTGAATTTTTAGAAAATTGTCGAGATTGTTATTTTTTATACGATTGTGTTGATTGCCATAATTGTGCGCTCTCAACCGGCTTGCGTCACAAGGCTAATATTTTTTTAAATGAACAATTAACTAAAGAAGAGTACGATAGTAAGATTAAAGATTTAAAAAGTGGTAATTACCAAACAGTGAAAAAATATAAGAAACAGTTTGAAGTATTAAAAAAAGATTACAAGAAAAAATTTATTTTAGGAGTAAAGAACGAAGACGTTCTTGGTAATATGATTTATAACTCTAAAAAAATAGAAAATAGTTTTTTAGTACATGATAGTGAAAGTTGTGTAAACTCTAGTAATGTTCGTAATGCAAAAGATTGTTTAGATATTGCTTCTTTTGGTGTAATTAGTAACGAGTCTTGTTATTCTTGTTGTGCAATTGGTCTGCAAGTGATGAATTTGAAATTTTGTACCTGTTGTTTTAGCGGGGCTCATGATTTGGAGTACTGTATACAAAATATATCTTCCCACGACTGTTTCGGTTGTATTGGTGGTACCAAAAATGAATATAAGATTTTGAATAAGCAATATAGTGAAGAAGATTATAAAGCAACAATTATAAAAGTAAAAGAAAAAATGCAGGAAAGGGGCGAATACAATCAGCCTCAACCTCAAAGTTTAAATCCTTTTGCTTACAACGAAAGCATTGCCAACATGATAATGCCCTTAACTCGTGAAGAAGCTGAAAAATTAGGTTATAAATGGAAAGAGAAAAAAATTCCAGAAGTACCACAAGATAAAATCTATCAACCAAAAGACAGCATCAGCGATGAAAATTGGGAAGATATCAAAGGTAAGTTTGTTATTTGTGAAAAATCAAAACGTCCATTTAAAATAATCGAGCAAGAATTTAACTTTTATAAAAAGTACAACATCCCACTGCCGCGTATTCACCCAGAAGTGCGCATGTTAGACCGCTATCCAAGTGACCTACTTTTTAATTTACATGATGCAAAATGCAGTAATTGCCAAGAAAATTTACAAACAAGCATGCCTGAAAGTGACGAGGTGCTTTGCGAAAAGTGTTATCAAGAGGCGGTGTATTAAATCACATTATATTGATTTTTAATGCAATGAGTGGATTTAACTTGATTTTATTGCTTGATTTTTGTAAGGCTATTTTGTTATGATTATATTATCTTAAGATAAATAGTAATTTTTTAATTATGAACTTAAATAAACTCACCCACAAAGCGCAAGAGGCGCTTCAAAATTCCCACAGTATCGCCCTTTCTGCCAGTCATCCGCAAATTTTACCACTTCATCTGCTCCAGGCTTTATTGGAGCAAAACGACACTATTACTTTACCTATTTTCAATCGATTGGAAGTTAACATGGAAAATTTAGGAACGGATATCAATAAAAAAATTGCTTTGTTGCCCCGCATGAATCAACCCGGGCAACTGCTGGTCGGCCAAGATATGAACGCGGTTTTACTGGCCGCGGGCAAAGAAGCGCAGAAATTGCAAGACGAGTATATTTCCACCGAGCATTTTCTTTTAGCTTTTTTACAGGTTAAATCTTCCGCGCGTGAAATTTTAGAAAAGCAAGGCCTAACTTACGCCAAAGTGGCAACGATTATGAAAGAGGTGAGGGGCGCACATAAGGTAGACTCGCCGGAGCCGGAATCAAAATATCAAGCTTTGGAAAAATACGCGCAAAATATCACGCAACTGGCGCGCGAGGAAAAATTGGATCCGGTTATCGGCCGCGACGATGAAATCCGCCGGGCGATGCAGGTGCTTTCTCGACGCACGAAAAACAATCCGGTTTTAATTGGCGAACCAGGCACCGGCAAAACCGCCATTGTGGAAGGTCTGGCGCAACGCATTGTAGCCGGCGACGTTCCGGATTCTTTAAAAAACAAAGAGATTGTCGCTTTGGATATCGGATCATTGCTGGCCGGTACCAAGTTTCGCGGTGAGTTTGAAGAGCGCATGAAGGCGATTTTAAAAGAAATTGACGAAAAAGCCGGCAAAGTTATTTTGTTTATTGATGAACTGCATACTATTGTCGGCGCCGGCAGTGCCGAAGGAACGGTGGATGCGGCTAATTTGTTAAAACCGGCTTTGGCGCGCGGCAGATTACATGCCATTGGCGCCACTACTTTAAAAGAATATCAAAAATATATTGAAAAAGATGCGGCTTTAGAGCGCCGTTTTCAACCGATTTTTGTGGGCGAGCCTTCAGTGGAAAACACCATCGCCATTTTGCGCGGCATTAACGAAAAATATGAAGTGCATCATGGCGTGCATATTACCGATCAGGCTTTAATCACCGCCGCGGAATTATCGCACCGTTATATTGCCGATCGATTTTTACCGGATAAAGCCATTGATTTGGTGGACGAGGCCGCTTCTGCTTTGCGCATGCAAATTGATTCCATGCCGGAGAATTTAGATAAAATGAAGCGTCGGATGATGCAACTGGAAGTGGAAAAAGAGGCTTTGTCTAAAGATAAAAAAGAAAATAAAAACGAAATTGAAAAAATTGAAAAAGAACTTTCAGAGTTAAAAGATGCTTCTCAAAAAATTGAACTGCAGTGGAAAAATGAACGCGATGTACTGTCTGCCGTTCATCTTAAAAAAGAAGAAATTGATAAAAAAAGAGGCACAGCGGATATTGCCGAGCGCGAAGGAGATTTGCGCAAGGTGGCGGAAATTCGCTATGGTACCATTCCGACTTTGGAAAAAGAGATTGTGGGTTTACAGAAAAAATTAGAACAAGTGCAAAAAAAACAACGTCTTTTAAAACAAGAAGTCACCGAAGAAGAAATTGCCGCCGTGGTTTCGCGCTGGACCGGTATTCCCATGTCTAAAATGTTGGAATCGGAAAGTCATAAATTGCGACACATGGAAGAGGATTTAGCACAAAGAGTGATTGGTCAAAAAGAGGCGATTACGGCTATCGCCAACGCTATTCGCCGTTCTCGCGCCGGTGTTTCAGAAGAAAAACGCCCTATTGGCTCGTTTATTTTTATGGGTCCGACAGGAGTCGGCAAAACCGAACTGGCGCGCGCTTTGGCTTATTTTATGTTTAATGATGAAGAGGCCATGGTACGCGTGGATATGTCGGAGTACATGGAAAAACATTCGGTTTCCAAACTCATTGGCAGTCCTCCCGGATATGTGGGCTATGAAGAGGCTGGACAGTTAACCGAGATGATTCGCCGCAGGCCTTACTCGGTAGTTTTGCTTGATGAAATAGAAAAGGCGCATCCGGATGTTTTTAATATTTTATTACAGGTTTTAGACGACGGGCATATTACCGATGCCAAGGGTCGTAAGATAAATTTTAAAAACACGATTATTATCATGACCAGCAATATCGGCAGTCAGGCCATTCAGGATTATGCCGAACAGCGGGGGAGTATTGGTTTTAGAGCTGGCAGTGAGAAGAAGGCGGCGGTGATCGAAAAAGAAATGCGCGCTACTGTCATGAGGTCTTTGCGAGAAAATTTTAATCCGGAGTTTTTAAACCGAGTAGATGAGATTATTATTTTTCATGCCTTGACAAAAGATAATTTATATGATATAGTTAAAATACAGTTGGCTTTAGTAAAAAAACGATTAGCCGAACGGAAGATTACTCTGGAATTCAGTAAAACAGCGCAAGAACATTTGGCCGACAAAGGCTACGATCTAGTGTATGGCGCGCGTCCTTTAAAGCGCGTTATTCAAATGGAAATTCTCAATCCGCTGGCGATGGATATTGTTTCCGGAAAAATGAAATCTGGCCGAAAAGTCATGGTAGATTATAAAAAAGATAAGATTGCAATCAGTTAAGTTATCTGATGATAATTATTCTGTCTTTTTGTGACAAATCTTTTAAAATTTTGATTTGTTTTTTTGGGAAAGCTTTATCAGCAAGTTTTTTGACTTGTTTTCCTTGATTAAATCCGATTTCTATCAGTAGTGCGCCTGTTGGTGTCAGCCAATCATCAGCCTCGGTAATAATTTTTTCAATTAAAGAAACAGCATCACCGCCGGCAGGTTGCAGGGCAATTTTCGGTTCAAATTTTAGTCCAATTGATCGGGGATTAGTCAGATCTGTTTTATGCAAATTCACATAAGGCGGGTTGCTGACAATAACATCAAAACTTTTTTTATAGCTCTTCGGTATATTGGCGAACAAATCGCTTTTTATAAATTTAATATTTGCTTTTAAGTTGCGGGCGTTTTTTTGCGCCACCGTTAAAGCAGTGCCGGAAATATCCGTGGCTACCAGTTTAGCTTTTGGCAGTTCTTTTTTTAAAGTGATAGCCACACAGCCTGAACCGGTGCCAATGTCAAGAATTCGTGGCCATGGCGAACGAATGCCGAAGTTACCCGGGGTCCCCACGCGCAACTTGTGAGCATGGGGCAGGTGGGTAACGTAGGCTTTAAGTGAGCCAAGAACAGTATCAATTAACAATTCAGTTTCCGGACGGGGAATCAACACTCTTTCATCAACATAAAAAACCCGTCCATAAAATTCTTTTTTTTGCAAAAGATAGGCCATGGGTTCACCTTTTTTTCTGGTAGCCAGCAGTTTTTTGAATTTTGTCAATTGCGGTTTAGTGAGCAAATATTCCGGGTGAATCAGCAAAAAAACAGGTTCTTTTTTTAAAACGTGTGTTAAAATCAGCTCAACATCTAGCCGAGGCGTTGCAGAAATACCCTGCAATTTTGATACGGCCTTGATAATAACCTGTCGGACGTTCATTAAGCGTTTAATTGTTCTAATTTTTTAGCTTGGTCAGCCGCTTGCAAAGCCGCAAATATATTTTCCCAATTGCCGTTCATTTTTTCTTCAATATTATTCCAACTTTGTTTAATGCGATGATCCGTAATGCGGTCTTGCGGAAAATTATAAGTGCGAATTTTTTCACTGCGGTCACCCGTGCCTATTTGGGAACGACGCGCGTCACCAAGTTTTTTATTTTCCTCTTCTTCTTTTACAGCCAATAACCGCGCGCGTAAAACACCTAGAGCCTTGGCTTTGTTTTTGTGTTGCGATTTTTCATCTTGGCAAGTAACCACGGTATTGGTTGGTAAATGGGTGATGCGCACGGCCGAATCAGTGGTGTTGACGCTTTGGCCGCCGTGACCGCCGCTACGGAACACGTCAATGCGCAGATCATTTTCGGAAATTTCCAAATCTTTCTCGTAGGCTTCAGGCAATACCGCCACGGTAATAGTGGAAGTGTGCACTCGTCCCGCTTTTTCGGTAGCCGGAATACGCTGAACGCGATGCACTCCGGATTCGTATTTTAGTTGCGCGTACGCATTTTGTCCGGAAACGCCAAAGATAATTTCTTTATAACCGCCCAATTCGTTTTCGCTTTTACTAATCAAATCTATTTTCCATCTCAAAGTTTGAGCATAACGCGCATAGACGCGAAATAATTCCGCGGCAAACAAAGCGGCCTCGTCTCCACCGGCGCCGGCGCGCATTTCAATGATACAATTTTTGCTATCATTGGGATCTTTGGGTAATAATAAAATTTGCAGTTCTTTTTCCGTGCTGATAATTTTTGCCTGCAAATTAACCAGTTCTTCTTTCGCTAAAGCCACCAACTCGGCTGGTTCGTTGTCCGTAATGGTTTTTTGAATGTCGGTTAAAGCTTTTTGCAAAGAGAAATATTTATCAATGACCATCATTTTTTCTTTAAGATCGTTATACTTTTTGCCCAGTTTTTGAATTTTTATCGCATCTAAAGTCGCTACGTTATTTTGCAGTTGCTGTTCTGTTTCCTGATATTCTTTTTGAATTTTTTTTAAAATGGCTGTTTCCATATTTTTATTTTTAAATTAAAAAACCGGGCTACACCCGATTTTTAGAAGTAATTTAAGTTACAAGCCAGAAAGAGCAGACTTGGCCGCTTTTAAAGCGTCCTTAGCGGATTTTTTTGTTTTTTTGACTTGTCCGGTTTTTTTCGCCAGCCGTGCCGCGTGTTTTTCTTTTTTTGAACCGTGTTTTTTAACCGCCGCTTTTTCTTGAAATTTCTTTTCTTTAGCTTGGAATTTTTCTACTCGGTGCGCCGCGTCAACTAATTTTTGTTTACCGGTAAAAAAAGGATGACAAGCGGAACAAATTTCCGTTTGAATTTCTTTTTTGGTGGACAAAGTTTCAAAACTGTTGCCGCAAGCACAGACCACTGTGGTTTTGTAGGTTTGGGGATGTATTTTAGATTTCATATGTTTTTTATGACAGAAAAAATTATATCATCAGCTAAAAAACATGTCAACACTTGCCAAAAATATAAATATTTACTATACTTTTCAGGCATTTAATCAAGTAGGTTTTGTCGTTAATTTTAGCAGGCCTGCCATAATTGGCCCTACTAAAAGGCAAAACCGTAATTAAAAAGGAAAATATGAACATCAAAACCCCCAGTTTACTTGCCATGCTCAAAGCCGGTGTGCACTTTGGGCATAAAAACAGCAAGTGGCATCCTAATATGGAGCCTTACATCTTCACTACGAAGAACAGTGTGCACATCATCAATTTAGAGGCCACGCAAAAAAAATTAGAAGAGGCCTTGAAAGTTTTGGCAGATTTGGCTAGCCAAAATAAAACCATTCTGTTTGTGGGCACCAAAAGCCAAGCCACTTCCTTGGTGGAAAAGTACGCTATTTTATGCGACATGCCTTATGTGGTTAATCGTTGGTTAGGAGGATTGTTAACCAATTTTTCTCATGTAGCGCAAGTGCCGCAAAAACTTACCCGTTTAAAAAAAGACAGAGAAAGCGGTGAGCTGAAAAAATATACCAAAAAAGAACAATTAGAGTTTGATCGCGAAATAGAAAGACTGGATTATCTGGTGGGCGGCATTGAAACTATGACTAAAAAACCGGATATGGTTTTTCTGGTTGACTTGGTGAAAGAAAAAACCGCTTTGCGAGAAGCGCAACAAATGGGTATTCCCGTAACCGCGCTTTGTGACACCAATACCGATCCCCGCGCTGTGGACTATCCTATTCCCGGTAACGATGATGCGACTAAATCCATAGAACTAATGATGCAAGCCGTGGCAGAAGCGGTAAACGAGGGCAAAAAAAATCCTCAAGTTGAAGAAAAGATAACCAAATAATTTTTATTTTATATGAGCACGGAATTGATTCAGAAATTACGTCACCAAACCGGCGCCGGAGTTATGGATGTTAAAAAAGCTTTGGACGAAAGCCACGGTGATGTTGATCAGGCTTTGGAAATTTTACGCAAAAGAGGAGAGGCGATTGCCAGTAAAAAAGCGGATCGTCAAGCCAGCGAAGGCGTCATTGCTTCTTATGTGCACCTCAATAAAATAGGGGTATTAGTGGAGCTTAATTGCGAAACCGATTTTGTGGCGCGCACAGCGGGTTTTCAGGCTTTAGCTAAAGATCTGGCCATGCAAGTCGCTTCGATGAAACCGTTGTATTTATCTTCAGCAGACGTGCCTCTTGAGGTGCAAGCAAAGGAAAAAGAAATTTATCAAGCGCAAATCACCGATAATAAACCCCAGGCAGTAAAAGAAAAAATTGTGGCCGGAAAATTAAAAAAGTTTTTTGATGAAAACTGTTTATTAAATCAAATTTTTTTCAAAAATGAAAAACAAACCATTCAGGATTTGTTAAATGAAACCATTGGCCGGTTGGGAGAAAATATCGTTATTCGACGCTTTATTCGTTTTAGTTTAGATGACCATGGCACAGGTAAAAATTGTTGAGATTCAATTTCACTCTTGGGATCGTTCTTATTTTTTTAGTCCCACAGGTTTTGATTTGAAAGTAGGCGATCGAGCGGTGGTGGAAACCAGCATGGGTTTGGAAGTGGGCAAAATCATGGGTTTTGGACAAGTGGAAGAAACAGAGCTGGAAGAGAGCTTGTCTTTAATTAAAAGACTGCCCACTGTTTCTGATTTGCAAGTTTTAACCAAACAAGCTGAAAAAAAACCCGATGCTATTAAGACCGCGCGTGATATAGTGCACGAACTTGGTTTGCCAATGAAAATCATTGACGCCAGTTTTTCTTTTGATGATACGCGTTTGGTTTTTGCTTTTACCGCCGGCAGTAGAGTGGATTTTCGGGAACTGGTAAGAAAATTGCAAGGAGTATTCAATCGGCAAATTCGTTTACAACAGATTGGTTCGCGAGACGTGGTGGCGCAAAACGGAGGCTTGGGCCCTTGCGGTCGCGTGGCTTGTTGCGCCACGTGGCTGAAAGAGCTGGGTAATGTGAATTCCGATTTTATTGCCGTGCAACAATTAGAACACCGCGGTTCTGATCGTTTGTCTGGTTTATGCGGTCGCTTAAAGTGTTGTTTGGCTTATGAGGCCGAGGGTTATCAGGCTTGTGGTAAAAAAATGCCGGAAATTGGCGCCCAGATTAAAACTAAAAATTATGGCGCTGGCACGGTCATTGCGCGCAATATTTTAATGCACGAATTGACCATTAAAGATCAAGACGGTAAAAAAGTTAATATTCCTTTTGGTTGTAAACGCGTAGGTTGTTCCGGTTGTGTGGCTAATAAAAGAGCAAAAGACAGTTAATTTTAAGTATATGCAAATTATAGATTGGATTCTGATCATCATTGCGGTAATTGCTTTGGCGGTGGTGGTATTTTTTATCAGTCGTCGGTGGAAAAAATTGTTACTATTAGATGTGGCCGCTATGCCTAAAGCCAAAATACACTCGCAGAAATATAAAATTATTGAAGAGCGTTTGCAAAGAAAAACCAAGGCCGTGATTTTCGGGGCTAAAAAAATTTTTAGGCCGGCCCAAGGAGGCACGAATGATTTTTTTACTCATTGGCATGGTAAATTGAAACAATTGGAAAGTAAATATAAAAATGTTCGTGCGACTCCTAAAAATCAAGAAGAAAAAGAACAGACCCGCCAAAAAATTGCGCAATTGATGGACAAGGGCATGCAATTTTGTAAAAGTAATAATTACGTGGAAGCGGAAAATGTTTTTGTAGACATTGTGCGCTTAGATCCAAAAAACGCCGAGGCTTATGAATATTTGGGAGAAATTTATTTGCACAAAAAAGAGTATGACCACGCTTGCGAGTCTTTGGAGTTTGCCAAAAAAATCGACCCCAAAAACGACCGGATTTATTATGCGTTAGGACAAGTATATCAAGAACGAGGAAGCATGGAAGAAGCCAAGGATTGCTTTAAACAAAGCGTGGAGCTAGCCCCAAAAAGTCCGCGTAATATTTCCGCTCAGTTAGAATTGGCGTTTATGATGAAAGACCGTCTTACTGCTCGTCAGGCTTTGAATCAACTAAAAGAGGCTAATCCGGAAAACCAAAAAATCGCGGAATTTGAACAGCGCATTGCGCAGATATAAAGAATTTGCTAGAATTTTTAGGCTGTCTTTTAGAGTCGTGTTTGCCGTTGTAGCTCAGTTGGTAGAGCACCCCCATGGTAAGGGGGAGGTCATCAGTTCGATCCTGATCAACGGCTCAATTATTAAAAATTATGAACGAAATTATCTATAAGTTAATTGGTTTGGTAGGAGGTGTTTTTGGATTATTGATTTATGTTTCTGGCGCACAAGCGGCTACCATTAGTGTTGGTCCAGTAAATGACGTGGTGCAATATGATTATCACACCATTCAAGAGGCAGTAGACATTGCTACTGGCCAAGACTTGATTTACGTCACTGCCGGAGAATATAACGAAAATGTAGTTATTCCAAAAAATTCTGAAATTCGCATTACTGGTGAAATCGGTGATCCCAGTAGTGTCGTATTGCATGGCAATATTACATTTCAAGATTCTGCCTCTAACACCGCTGCTGTCTTGGAGGATTTTACTATCAAGGCTGACGGACTGCAGTATGCAATACAGTCTTCACAAAATATTTCTTTGCGAGATATGCGCATTAGAGGTGGTAATGATGGCGTAATTATGAAAGCAGGTAACATTGATATAAATAATTCCTTTATTCGCCGCGCGCAACATCATGGGTTAGTTTTGCAAAAGGCTGCTGGTAGTTTGTGGGTTTATACATCCACTTTTAAGAAAAATAAAGCTGCTGGTATTCGCATCGATGGTAATTTTTATGGTCGTATTACTAACAGTAATTTTTTAAGTAATCGCAAAGGGCTGACTTTAAAAGATGCCGAATTGTTGAACGCCGGAAGTGATTATGGTTTAAAAGATTGTGTGTTGCGACATAATTTTATTGGAGTTTTGTTAATCAATAGTACCATGAATCGCTCTCATAATACATTTGAAAATAATACTAAAGACATTGTCACTGTTTCGGCTGTAAATTAGTTTTATTTAAATAGATAAATTTATGGCAAATATTATGAAAATAGGCATCATCGGTTCCATGTATCACACAGAAAAAATGGTGGAAGTGAGAGACCAACTTAAAAAATTAGGACATGATGCTTTTATTACCGAGTTGCATTATGATTTTGTGGGCAAAACTCCGGCAGAAAAAGAACAGGTGAAGTTTCAACAAATTCACGGACCAATAGATACCATTAGAGAAATGTGGAACTTGATGCAGGGTGCTGATGCCGTGCTCGTTTTAAATTTAGAAAAGAACAGTGTGCCAAATTATATTGGCGCTAACACACTAATGGAAATTGGCTTTGCGCACGTTTTAAAACAAAAAATATTTTTTTACAATCCCATTCCGGATAATCCTTATTGTCGCGAAGAACTGGAAGCTGTGCATCCACAAATTATTAATGGCGATTTAAGCAAAATTAGTCAATAAACATGAAAAGGACTGGACAACAAGTAAAATAATTATTACAAACTTATGTCAAACATTTTTATTTTTCATGGGGTGGGCGGTCATCCAAAAGAAAATTGGTTTCCTTGGCTTAAAGAAGAGCTTGAAAAATTAAGTCATCAAGTTTTTATTCCGCAATTTCCTACACCTAAAAATCAAACACTAAACAACTGGCTTATGGTTTTAGAGCAATATAGCAATCAAATAACGCCAGATACTATTTTAATCGGTCATAGTCTTGGCGTGCCTTTTTGTTTGAATGTTTTAGAGCGTTATAAGGTTAAAGCCGCTTTTTTGGTGGCGGGTTTTGTTGGGGAAATTCATCATGCATTTGATGAAAATATGAAAACCTTTGCACAAAAAGAGTTTGCTTGGAAAACAATAAAAAATAATTGTGACCATTTTAAAATTTATAATTCTGATAACGATCCATATATTAAATTAGACAAACCTCAGCGCATTGCTGATGCATTAGGAGAAAAAATTACGCTTGTAAAAAACGCCGGACACTTTAATAAAACTGCAGGCTATATCACTTTTGACTTGTTGCTCAACGACATCAAGCCGCTTTTATAAAGGTTTAATCTCAGTTCTATTGTTATACATTATGATCCTAACAAAATCATCAATATATGTTTGACGGTCAATTTATAGAAAAAATGTATAAATAATAGTGAGTTTTTGTTTAATTAAAGCAGGCTTTAAGATGCTTTAGTTTTCATTTTGGGATGCATAACGGTTGGGGGTGTATTTGCAACAGGTGTAGTATTCACAGGGGTGGTGTTGGCAGTAGTTGTACTTGGTGTTGTATTTACAGGGTTATTTTTTATCGTATTTGTTGTTGTGAATTTTACAGGCGGTGTAACAACAGGCGCTGGTGTATTTACATTAGCGGTGTTGGTTGGGGTGTTTGTCTTTGTTGTATCAGTATTTGCTTCCAAATTAACGTTGGTTGTATTCGTATGCGAACGTCCGGTTATGATCGGTTTTTCAATTATTAACAATCCTTTGGTAATGATAGCCGCGACTGTAAATACGAAAACAGATAAGGCGGCACCAACTGTAAAACGTAATTTTTTTAATCTCATAGTTTTAATTTATAATAGATCAAAGGCTTCTTCGTTGATATTTTTTTTAGATACTCCCAGTTTTAGTAAGGCATTGATAATGGCATTTTTGAGCTGGGGAGGGCCGCACAAAAAGTATTTGGTATTTTTTATATTTGAACATTTGGCAATAATTTTGTCTACGGTTAATCGACCCTGTGTTTCACTTAGCCAAGGAACATAACAAAAGTTTTGTCGATTTTTAGCAACTCGTTTTAAAACATTTTCTCCCACTAACTCATTTTTATTTTTGACCGCGTAAAACAGAGTTATCGGATTAGTAAATTTTTCATTTTTTTCCAAGTCCTGAGCCATTCCTAAAAAAGGCGTTATGCCAATGCCGCCGGCAATCCAAATTTGATCGTGTTTTGGATGTTGCTGGTACATAAAACGACCATAAGGACCTTCTACCGTTACTTTATCTCCTGCTTTTATTTGATGCAATTCGTTAGTAAAATCACCTAATTTTTTTACAATAAGAATAATATGGTAGCCATCAGATTTGGAAGCAATGGAAAAGGGGTGCGCTTCTTTAGAAAGGTGCTCGTTATAAAATCGCACGAAAATAAATTGTCCGGCGGAATAAGTCAAAGCTTTATTTTTTGGTTTTAGGATAATTTCATATAAATTTTCATTATGGATAACGGATTGCACAAGGTAGACAGCATTTTGGAACAGTCTATTTTTTAAAAATAAGCTGTAAGAAAAACCGAATAAGCCAATCGCCAATATCACATAAGCATAAATTAAATACCCGGTGAAAATATAACTGATTGCCACGCCGCGAATTAACAGGATATGCAGAGCCGCGAAAAAGAAAATCAACCCAAAAAATTCATGAGTAAATTTCCAGCGTTGGTATTTCATTTTCGTGTACAGAGTGATAAAAATTAACGCAATCATTCCCAACAAAGATATAATGCCGAAGTTAACATTCCAATAAGCACCGGGCAATAAATAAGTTGCCGCTAATTTAAAATTTTCCGGAATAAATTTAAGCACCAAAAAAATCGGATGTGCCAAAATTAAAATCAAAGCTGTACCTCCCAAAATGCCATGAGTAACATACACTTTGTCTAAACCGCCAAAAACATCTTCAATCCAAGAAATACGAGAAGAAAGAATAAAGGTTAGCGCAAACATAGTCATGCCAATCAAGCCGAATATTTGACCGAGGGCGTGCACAAACGAAGCGTAGTTTGTGATATTTTGCGCGTCTGGGCCGAATTGCCACCAGAAATATATTGGTAAAAAAGAAAGTCCTAAAATTACTAGCCAGCCAAGCAGTGTTTTAATTTTCATAAGTTAAAGTTTTTTCAAATTGATTATAGGTTCGCACTTGTTCTTTCACATCGACCGTTAATGTCTGTAGTTGGGAATTTTCTTTTAAAAGTTTCTCTCTTTGTGATCGGGGAGTAACGAATAAAGCCGTGGCAAACACGTCGGCTTCTTGCAGAGTTTTTGCTACCACAGTAACAGAAGCCAGTTCTTTTTGATTAACAATGTGACTATTTTGAAAAGAGCCGACAAACTGTTCATAATCACCGGAAGTAGCCACAGCTTGATTATTCAGTTTTAAAGAACCAACAATCCCTTCTTGACGCGGATGCTGAATTCCCAATACGTGGTTTATCATACCACATACTCTAATATCACCACGAGCATCAATTAAACTTTCAGCAATGCCGTTTTTTTGTAAATATTCTATCAAGCAATCCACAACAAAACCCTTGGCAATACTTCCCAAGTCAATCTGTACTTCGGGGTTGTTAAAAATGACGGTATTTTCTTGTATCGCGACATCTTTATAAGAACAATGCGTTTTAACAATTAAACCTTTTTTTCGTTTGGCAATTACTTTTCCCAGCGTGATGTCATAAGCCCCTTGTGTTTGTATGCAATAATTCAAAGCCGTTTTGATGACGCTTAATAATTCCGGTGAAACTTTGGCTTTTTTATTTTGATTAAGTTGTGAAAGCTCACTTTCCGGATCATAAAAATTAAAGATTTTTTGCAAACGCAAGCCTTCTGTATAAGTTTTTTGTAAGATTTTTTCTGTATCTGGATGTTCGGTATAGACTAAGATTTTTATATATCCGCCAAAAAGTTTTTTGTTCAATTCTTGCATAATTTTTTTTAAAAGATATAAATCAATAATTATATATACTAATACGTACCTGAGAGATAAATATTTTAGCTTTTATCGAAGGGTTGACTATATTTTGGGTTTGTTTTATAGTATATAAACACAAGTTTTTAGTTTTAGTGCATTTTTTTGGGTCGGTACCAAAGTGGTCAACTGGGTCTGGCTGTAGACCAGATGGCTTTGCCTTCGGGGGTTCGAATCCCTCCCGGCCCATTGGAAACTTTCATAGTTTCTGTTTCTAGTTTTTATAAAAGTTTACAAATTTTCCCGTCCTAGAGGCGGGCTGGCCGCCCTAGCTCAGCTGGTAGAGCAACTGTTTTGTAAACAGTAGGTCGTCGGTTCGAATCCGACGGGTGGCTCAGGTTTGACTTTATTATTAAATAAGTAATATATTTATGTCTCAAGATCATCTTATCAAAATGGATTGTGAAGATTGCGGCAATAGACGTTTTAGCCATAAAAATAAACGTCTTAAAATTCGTTTAACACTGAAGCGTTTTTGTAAAGCCTGCCATCATCACACCACTCATAAAGAAACAAAGTAAACTAATATGGTTTCTGAAGTGCAGTGTCAATATTGCTACAACGCCCCTGCCCCTAAAGAGCAGTTTTACGAAACAAAACTGTTTCGAGTGTTAGTGGCGCGCCGTTCTTTTGCTGACGGCCACATTATTATTGTTCCCAAAAAACACGATCCGCATTTTTATGGATTTTCTTTGGACGAGTTGGAAGAATTTGGTTATTTAGTGAAGAAAACTTCTTTTTGGGCCATGCGTTTAACGCGCGCTCCTGGGTTTACATTATTGATGAATGATGGTACACCAGAAGTAGCAGACCAAGATCATTTGGAAATTCACGTTTTGCCTCGTCCTATAGGCTCGCAACAATTCAAAACCATTGCTGACGCGATTGAATCTGAAAATAAAGATTTGCCGGACGAAGAGGTAGAAAAAATTGTGCAACAATTAAAGAATTTAATGCAGTTACCTCAAGTTTAGCCCTTGAGAAAATAAAGGGGTATCGGTTAATTGGTAAACCAGCGGTCTCCAAAACCGCGACTGCGGGTTCGAGTCCTGCTACCCCTGCCAAATAATTGAAATTTAATTTTTATGATAGATTTTAAAAAAGAGCCTGTTAAAGCAATAAAAAGAATTCTTGCCATTTTAAAGAATTATGAAGATGATAGAGCTGAAGAAAAGTTATGTCATGTTGTGAAATTTGTCAAAAATAATTTTATTAAAAAATAGTTCGTCAGTGACATGATATGCTTTGCTAATGAATTCATTATAAAATATTATGTCAATACAAATAGATGATCTAGTTAAATATGTGACCATAGCTTCACCAATTATTGCTGTATCAGTTGCAATGATACCTGTTATTATTGAAATATTTCGTGAATCTAAACATAAAAAAAATTTAAAACGTATAAATTATAGTTTGCATTCTTCGTTAGTTGCAGAATTAGAAAGTAATTATAGAATTATCACAAAAAAAGATACTAATGATAATAATGTTCATGAGTTAGCTGAGGATAAAAATCTTATGCAAAAAACATCGGCTCTTTCTATGGAGATATTTAAACACATTATGAATTATCCTGATTATCTACATTGGTTTGAATCAAAATATTCTCGATCAAAAATTAATGAACTATGGGATTATTGTAATATTATTATTAAAATTAAGGAAATTGCAAAACATCGTTTAGATTATTTTATGAATAACAATAAACATCTTGAGCATTTACAATATGAAATTTCACAACATGACATTAATAAGATAAGAAAGTTGATAGACACATTAAAAATTACAAATAATATTGTTTAGCAAGAGTAAAATTTATTGATGTATAAACGGAGGTCTCTTTTTTATTTTAATTATTATCTAACCAATCACCACAAAAACCATGCTCAACCAATGGCCACATAAATTTTGGTAGTTTTAGCCAACATCGGCAAGATATTTGTTCTGGTCACAGAGGCCTAGCTCAGTGGTGTTAGAATAATTTAGCGATTGACAAAATGCTTTTTTAGGGTATTATCTAGGTAGATTATGTCTAACAAAATAAAATTTTCATCAATATACAATGAAGCTGTGGCTTAGTTTATTTTAAAAGTGTTATTGAATAGTTATGGAAATTAACGAAGTGATATTAACAGATCAAAAATAATCAAATAATTTTTTATGACGAAGAGTAAAAAATTGAATAATCAGAAGATTATTATTTATAACTCCGCTGATGGGCAGGCAAAATTGGAGGTGCGGCTAGAAAATGAGACTGTTTGGTTGAATCAAAAGCAGATGGCCGAGCTTTTTGATTGTTCTGTGGATAATGTAAGTTTGCACATAAAAAATATCTTTAAAGATGGCGAATTAAAAGAAAATTCAGTTGCCGAGGAATACTCGACAACTGCTTCTGATGGCAAAAATTACCTTGTAAAACACTACAATTTGGATGCAATAATTTCCGTTGGATACAGGATAAATTCATTACGTGGCACGCGTTTCCGTCAATGGGCGACTGCGCGCCTGCGTGAATACCTCATTCAAGGGTTCAGCATGAATGATGAATTTTTGAAAAACAATGGCGGCGGCTTATACTGGAAAAAGCTTTTATCTCGTATTCGGGATATTCGCTCTAGTGAAAAAATGTTGTATAGACAAGCTTTAGATCTTTATGCCACCAGCGTGGATTATGATCCAAAATCTCTACATTCAATTAAGTTTTTCAAAATCGTGCAAAACAAATTGCACTATGCTGCGCATAAACAAACAGCGTCGGAAGTCATATACAACCGCGCTGATAGCAATAAAGAATTTATGGGCCTCTCAGTTTTTGCGGGGGATCTACCAGTATTAGAAGAAGTGAGAATTGCTAAAAATTATTTGTCTGCGAAAGAATTGGAGAAGTTAAACAGACTGGTGTCCGCATATTTTGAATTGGCAGAGTTGCGTGCTATGGACAAACAAGTAATGCGGATGGCAGATCATATTAAATCTTTGGATAAATTACTCTCTGATTATGGCGAAGGAGTTTTACTTGATGCTGGAAAAATAACACACAGGCAAGCTATAGAAAAAGCAGAAAATGAATACAAAAAATATCAAATCAAAACACTTTCACCTGTAGAGGGAGCGTATTTAGAGAGCATGAAAGCTTTAGAGAAAAAAGTTAAAAATAAACCAAAGAAATAATATGAAAACAACTCTCAAAACCAACATCACCGTCAAAGATATTTATACAGGGTTTGTTTGGTTTATCTGGGAAGCTAACCATTCAACCAGAGTATCAACGCAATTATATTTATGCGTCTGACGGCGGAAAAAGAGAGGTGGCCGTTATTGAATCAATTCTCAAAGGTTATCCAATTGGCTTAATTTATTTTAATCAGGTTTCTGAAAATAATCTAGAAGTTTTGGACGGACAACAGCGCATCATTGGAAACTATATGAGTAGTCATCGAAATGACAAAAATATTACCGAACTGAAGAAGTATTTTAGCAGTGTGATTGATTGGGTTTCTACTGTATTTATTGATGTGGAAAACGAGATGCGCGGGTTAGAGTGGGGACGATTGTATGAATCATGTCATAAAAAATCCTACAATCCGAAAAAGATTTCGGAAGAGTTACATAAACTTTATGGCGATCCGTATGTTAAAAGCCGCAAAGGTATTTTTGAGTTTATCTTAGGAGGCTCTACCGATACAAAATTACTTGTATCACGCACGCAAAAAAAATTGCCCTGATTGGCAAATCACTGTAAACTCAGTAATACATGAAACAAGCAAGAGCATTAGCATTACTACACGCTGGCCGAAATGTGTTTTTAACTGGACCGGCCGGGTCTGGTAAAACGACTGTGCTAAATAAATTTATTAAGCTCGCTCGCAAAGAGGGCAAAAAAGTTGCTGTTACTGCTTCAACCGGAATCGCTGCTACACATTTAAATGGCACCACCATTCATTCGTGGGCAGGTATTGGTATTGCCGATCGTTTAAATGCTTATCAGTTAGACGAACTTGAACAAAAGCAGTATTTGCACAAGCGGTTTTTGGAAACCGATGTTTTAGTGATTGACGAGGTTTCAATGTTACATTCTTACAGGCTTGATTTAATTGATTTGGTTTTGCGTTCTGTTGCTCAAAAAGACGAGCCGTTTGCGGGTATTCAAGTGGTTTTGGCTGGCGATTTTTTTCAGTTGCCACCTGTTAGTCGCGGTGTCAGCAATGAACAGTATTATGCTTTTGAAGCTCATGTGTGGGGTGGTCTTAATTTAGCAGTTTGTTATTTAGACACGATACATCGCCAAGCCAAAGATCCGTTACTTAAAGTTTTACAGGAACTGCGCCACGGTGAGATGAGCGAGGAAAGTGAGGAACTATTACAAGAACGTATGGACACACAATTGCCAGATAATATTACTCCAACCAAATTATACACACATAATATTGACGTTGATAAAGTGAATAAAGAGTATCTGGATGATCTTTCAGAAAAGTTAGAGGTTTTTTCTATGACCAGCAAAGGCAAAAAAAATTATGTTAAGATTTTACAAAAGTATTGCCTTGCGCCACAGAAGCTAGAATTAAAAGTTGGCGCGCAAATCATGTTTATAAAAAATAATTTTACAGAAGAATATGTAAACGGCACTATGGGAACAATTATTGATTTTGATCATGGCAGTCCTGTGGTTGAAACAACTGAAGGAAAAAAAATAATTGTTCAGCCGGATTCATGGGCTTATGACCAAGCGGGTAGTGCGGTTGCAAAAATTACCCAATTACCGTTGCGTTTGGCTTGGGCAATTACTGTTCACAAAAGTCAGGGTATGACACTTGATGTGGTGGAGGTAGATTTGTCTAAGTCGTTTGCGGCCGGCATGGGCTATGTAGCGCTTTCTCGCGTAAAAACACTTCGCGGATTGTATATTAAAGGTATTAATCGCCAAGCACTTGCCGTAGATCCGCTAGTTAAAAAGCACGACGAATTATTTCAAGAACAGTCAACACAATTAGAAAAAAACTAGCGTTTGGCCAGATTTTATTTTAAAGTAAGTATCTATTTGGTGATCCGTTCCCTTAAAATCAGCGTTTTTAGATTTTAAAATATCTTTGATAGTATTTTGGTCAGAACATTTTGCTTTGATTTCAATGTTGATGTGTTGCATTTATTTTTAATATTGCCACCCAAATTCACTATAATAGTTACCTTGCCCGATGTTTTTTATGGCAGATCCTATATAAGGGATGATGTTATTTGGCAGTTTAGTTATTTTAAACCATTTCAGCTCATCATATTTATCTTGTTCCATAATACAGGGGCTACCTTCTTTTTCAAGAATCAAATGAACTGCCGCAATAATTTTGTGTCTTTTTTGTGTCATGATATTTAAATTATTTCCACAATTTTATTCTTACTTTTGTGTCCCGCTGTAATTTGTAAACGAGACTTAGCAACTTTTAAATGTTTGGCTAACAATTTGATCATGGCCTCATTTGCTTTGTCTTTTTCCGGCACAGCAGTTACCCAAACTTTAAATTCATTATCAGCAATTTGTTCAATTTTACTGCGACTTGCACGAGGAATAATATGTACAGATATTTTCATGTTGTGCGTTTTACTAAATCTTTAAAAGGAAACGAGGCTAAATGCAAGTCAGCGCATTCTAAAGCAAACAAATCACTTGAAAGATTATTTTTTTTCAGCATATCTCGAGCAATTTGCATATGTTGTAACGGAACGCCAATTGCTTTAATTTGCTGTGGATTAATAATTTTAGTCGTGCGCACTTCATGAGCGCTTAGTAAAGATGTTGGGATAGTTACAATATTTGTTTTATCAAAACACAAAACTGCACCCCAATTTTCAGCAATGTCTGAGTGTGCTTTTAAAATATCTATCACAGAAGTTTGAGGATTAATATCTTTTTGTAATCCTGCTAACCACTTATGCAAACGACTGCCGTATTCCTTCTTACGTCTGTCTCGCAATTTTTTAATTTCCAAAGCACGCAAACCATCTTTGGTGGTTAATAGTCGTTTGGCGGTGTCACGCATGGTATCAGCATAGTAAAAACAAAACCAGTCATAAGGATTACCAAGTTGCCACTGCATTTTTGTGTCTTTCCCTAAATATTTATCCGCATACCATTTAGCATAAAAATAACTTGAAGCTAAAGATAAGCTTTCAATATCACCTTCTGGAAAAAAAGTATCAAAGTGTGGCTTTAATCCATGAGCTAATACAGTATTTAGAACATCAAATTTAACATCTTCTGTTTTTTCTGCGGAACGATATTTTTCCTCAGTATGTTTATACAAACCTGTGCCATGATATAGAGTGCCATGGTTAAGACCCGTGTTTGAATTACCGAATAGTTTTTCTAATGCTTCTTGTTGTTCTTCGTATGCATCAGCCACTTCTGCCGGTGGGAATCCCTGTTCACGCATAAAAGTCACCACTTGTGATTCTAATAATTGAGGAGTTCTGTGTGCAAAAAGATCAACACCAGCCGCCAGCATTTCTTGCTGTTTTTTTGGTAAATATCCAGCTATTTTTTCTAGCATATTAGTATGGTAATTTTATTATTTTCATTCATTTAAAATTTATCTCTAAAGTATGGTCAAATTCTTTGGCTTCTTTTTCAATAATGATTGGCATTTTTTTAGTATATAGTTTATTTTAAAGATGTAAAATGCTTGTGTGCAAAAAAAACATAAAAATGATAAACTTATACAGTGGAAAATAATCAGGGCTTTTGAGGCTTTTAAAAATGTTCAAGTGCATAATTTTTACAGATTGTTGTTAGTTCTAGTCCCATTCAACAACATGTTTGGGAAGCAAAGAGAAGTTTAAAACAAATAAACAAATGAAAAAATTTTTTCTTTTTTTTATTAAAACACCCATCCGTAAAACTATTACATTTTTATTTGTTTGGCTTTTATCTTTACCAGTTATTTTTGTAATAGCCATGTTAGTTTTAAGAACAAATCAAGTGCCAGCGGAAGCGGCTTTGTTTAGTTTTATTTGGGGAGCTATAGCAACAGTTATTTTTTGGAAAAAATTTGAAAAAGAACCACTTTCACAAATGGGGTTTTCTAGCAAAAAAATACCACTTAATATTTTAATTGGTTTTTTTGCCAGTGTAGCGATTGTTATTTTTGTGACTTCGGTTTTATATCTTTTAGGTTTGGCAAAGATACAATTAAATATCTGGACAACAATGCCTTTGCTCATTCTTATAATTGTAACTTTAATCAGAAGTACAGTAGAAGAGATTATTTTTCGGGGTTATTTTTTACACCTTTTTGCAAAAAATTATAGTCGTATTACAGCACTTTTGACTACCTCTATCATATTTGGTCTTATTCATATACCAAGCGCTGGTTTTAATATTCTTGGTATTCTCAGCCATACTATTTGGGCAGCAATATTAGCTCTAATAATGTTTAGATGGCATAGTATTTGGCTGACAATTGGCGCACATATAGGTTGGAATTTTACCATGTGGTATTTTTTAGGCTTACCCGTATATGGTGAACATGCCGCACAATCAATTTATTACACAACTCTACTTGGAAATAATATTATCACAGGTGGCTATTTTGGTATTGATGCTAGCGTTATTATGATATTTTTGTTAGCTTTTTTGTTTGTTTTTTTCAAACCAGGAAAATATTTGAAAAAATAATGCCAAAATAATATGCTCTTTCTTGATTTTTTTTGGTAACTTGATGTCTTCAAAATATGCATGAACTAAAGATGTTTTTTTGAAATAAATTTGTGTTGTGCCAGTAATATTGTTAATACAAAGCGGCGGCCGAAGGCGTTGTTTCCGGCCGCTGCCTTCCGCTCCAGTCCAATTAATTTCCCTTCAAAATAATCTCGTCCGTGGTATAATAGTCTCTGGCCATCCAAAACGAGTGTTCAATTCGTGCCCACGTGTGCCACAACCGCACGCGCTTTTATAAAAAAGCTTGAACGAAGCATTGTAAAAAATAGGGAAAATCATTATTATGAATTTAAGTAAAATATGGTAGACAATCGTTTTCAGAATCCAATGAATAAATATGGGGCTATTTTTATTATTGCGGTATTAGTTTTAGTAATAGGAACTATGTCTCTATCTTTATTTTTAAGTAGCCACACAGCTATTTATAGCCTAGAGAATAATTTGGGTTATTTTACGCCGCTTATTTTCGCAGTGATTGTTTTTATCATCATAGCTATAGTTAAAATTTTTTTTGAGCATAAATATAAAAAAGGCAAAATGCCGGAACAAAAATTATATGCTCAAGATAAAATATCTTTTCAAAAAAGGTTTCTGCACGTGGTCGTTCCAGCTCAAGAAGATACGCAAAAAAAATTTAAAAAATCCAAAGTACAACAAGAGATTAAAAAAGCACATATACTATTTTTAGCACTGATTTTGGGAATTGGAATTCTTGCATTACTTCCCGTTAAAACGAAAATGTTGCTAAGTAATTTTAATTTTGGATATTTAGCTGCAGCTATTGTTATTCCTCTGGCTTTTTATTTAGGAAAACGTATGTTCCGGGCGGTAAATTATGATGTAAATAAAGATATAAAATCATCCATAGATCCCATTCTTAAGCAATTGAATTCGTGTGAGCCGCAAACTAATTTAACCACCGATTTTAGTATTACTTCAAAATTTGCTTCAAATTTTTTCATTGATGCCAATATCATTAATTCTTCATTTGTGATGTCTGGTTTATATCATGATAAAAAAGTATTATATAATTATACTGCCTCTTTTACAACAAAAAGTTCACGCATCTTTTCTGTTTCTATACCGAGCACGGTCGCTAATGTGGGGGAATGTTATGTGGAATTAAAAAACATGAAAAATTTTCCCGATTTCAACATTCAAGAGCGTGAAGAATATAAAAATAAGCCGACCACTTTTCAAGATCGCTTTATCACTCAAGGAATAACTATCGGCAATGTACCGCATTATTTACAGCAAAAACTATTTAGTTATAATAGGGGTGTTCACATTTCTTTAAAACAAAATAAACTATATTATAAAAATAACTACGTAGGATCTTTGGCGGCACCACATGATGTCTATAGTGTAGTTTTATTATTGGACATTTTGACGGATTTGGCAAAAAATCTTGAAAATTTTTCTAGTAGCCAGCCCACTATTTTTGGAGTAAAATAAGCAGGTATGAAGCAAAAAAAATTGTTAAACAATAAGTACAAATTCTAAGCGTGCTATAGAATTTAGAAAATGGGCAATAACGCTGTTGCATTAAATTCTAAAAACTGAGTAATATTATTGATTATTTATTTAAAACTGATTCATCTAAAGGCGTAGAATTAACTATTTTATTTAAAATAGGCACATCTTGCACTGAATGAATTGTCCAACTTAAAACAGCAATAACAACACCAGCAACAATACCTGCGCCTATAGCATATCCTAACCCATTAATGATTGCCATGATAAAACTGCGTTTAAACGAAAGCTTCTTATCTAGTTGCTGGTTTAATTTTTTAAGCTGTTTTTCTAATTGCTCAGCATGTTTCATATTGTACAGGTAATTTTATGTGTAAAAGCCAATAAAATATAGCAAAATTATTTCATTATGTAAATAAGCTTTGTCACCAGAGAGACTTAACACAGGGAGACTTAAACTGGTCAAAGCCGTTCGAACGTCGTACAATGAGTCCTGAGCTACTGGGCAATGTTGATAAAGATACTATTTGGGCAAAATGGGACTTTGTGTCATTAAAAATTAATGTACTAAAAGGATAACCGTATGAATAATTTTTTAAAGAAAATTATTGGGGATTTTGCAGATAAAAAAGAGTGGAGGGCAATGGAAGCGCGCGCCAAGATGTTACCGGATGATTATCGTTTTGCGTATAAAGAAATTAAGCGATATCTTTGGAAAAGTTCAGGACTGGTTGTAATTGATCCATTCAAAAACTTACTGGATATGTTTGAAGAGGGTGTGGCCAATGGCAAACAGGTGTTAGAAATTACCGGCAAGGATGTAGCGGCATTTTGTGACGAGCTGGTGCGCGGTGAAAAAACCTACACCGAAAAATGGCGTGAAGCATTGAACCGCGACATTGCAAAAAAACTAAAGAAACAATAATATTCTTGGTTGATTGGCAGTCCTTGTCGGACAAAAATTCCTTTTCCCAAAAACTCACTTCCTTTTTGCACGCTAAAATATCTAACGCCAAATAATGATAATCGCACCAGTAAGAATAAGTACATAAAAAAATAATTTTCGTTTAATTATTTTTTTATGTGCATCTTCATCAATCAATGAAGTAAATCGTTTTGTTTTTGAAAGGCCGATGCTGAGCAATAATACCACAATTGATTGTGTACTGCTTACTCCCTTTACCACAGAAACAGGAATAAGTGATGTGGCAAATGTATAACACCAACCACCCATAGAATCAAATAGTTCTTCTACGACAAAAATTTTCCAATTTTTTTTCAACACTGGAAAATCTTTTTTCAAGCGAGAAATGGTTTTTGGATAAATGAGCATACTCATTGCACACATAAAAGCAACTATCCAGACAGAAACAAACCCCGTACCCCATGATACAGATTCAAAAATATACTTATAGAGTACGGTTTGAATAGCAAAAAACAACGACGTACCAAGCATAAACAAAAATGCTTTGTTCACTTGAAATGAGCCGGGTTTTTTTGATTCAAAAAATGTCGCGATTGTAATAAGAAAAAATCCCAGATATTGCCACCAAACAAGTTGTTCGCCAACAATAAAAAAAGCGAGCACCGGAACAAATATGCGACCGATAGAAAATAGTGAAGCCACCAAAGATGTGTCTGCATTTTTTAATGCATAGAAATAGGGAAATTGATAGAAACACTCGATTGCACCAACGATGAAAATAATTGGTAGAAGTGATACAGGAGGAAATTGAGGAAAATCAAGAATGAAAACTACAGGAAGAAACAACAAACTAATGATTGAATTATAAATAATGATGCTGGTGAAGTGTCGAAAAGAATGGTTGACGTAGTAGGCATCAATAATATTGCAGATACTATAAAATAGCGGATCCCCAAATGCGATAACAACACCTATAATATACAAAGTAATATCCATATGCCAAAGCTCAAGTATACGGTATTTTTCTGTATTTGAAAAATCGGCTAAAAATTTTCGAGATCAGGCAAGAGATAGTGTACACTAATAGTGTGTAAGGGAAATAAAAGCGGGATGTATAATTAGTTTGGTAACAATTAATACATCCCTTATGAACAGTAAAGCAAAAAGCGTTCCAGTATTCAATAGTGACAAAGAATTAGCGACATATTTGGAACAAAATTTAACAGAGACATTGAAACAAGCGATCCGAGTGACAGTGAATATCATGATTAAAGAGGACATGGAACAATTTCGGAAGCAAATCAATGTGGCAGGTACCCCATATACTAGACACACAGTCTCATGCTAAAATGCGAAAAAAGAAGATAGAGTTTCATTTGAAATTTTACTCGTTGTAACCGCATAATCTTCTATTTGATCTGCACGAATTTTTCCAACAAACAAATTTAGTAACTGCTCTTTTGAAAACGATGACAATAGTTGTTCGTGGTAAAAATACATTCCCGATTTACATAAACCACCGGGTTGTTGCGTGTCTTGTAATCCAAATTTTTGACGAATGGCACGCTGCCAAGCAACATCTTCATTTAATCCATGTGTACGAAAAAAATCATAAATATCTCTAAAACCATGGGTCAAGCTCATGTGTGCGCCAAGATATTCCAATGCGTGCTGAAACGGTGATCCTGCACCGTTTCCTGAATGCTCATCTTGCATCAAGCAAGCCAAGCCCTCTTCTGTTGGCAGGTAGCCCGATTGAGGCTTAATCTTATTTGCATTTCCATTCACTGCACGAACTATATGAACCATCTCATGCATAGCAACACTAACAACCGAAAGAAATTGTAAATTAACATGTTTGCTAAGGAGTAATTTTTGCTTGTTGTGTTGTGGACGACATTGAAAACCATATCTGTCAACAATTTCTACAATATAAGGAATATTCAGTGCGATTAAATAACTGCGAATTTTTTCTGCAAGTTGCTGCGCATTACCATTTTGAATTTTTGGTATTGCCGAAATAATTGATTGCGCTTTGGCAATATCTTCATCTCGAAAATTTACTTCAAAATATTTGGATGCAGCATCAACAATCTGTGCATTATTTTGTTCAAACAATGCATTCGCTAAACAAATTAATTCCGGATGCCTCTTTTTAATACTATCAAGCGTCTTCCGATCCCAATGATAGCGCAGTTGAGGATTATATGTTTTAGAAGCGAAAAACTTTTCCTTTTCTTCTCCAATATTGATTGGGGTAATCAATTTTAAATATGTCATTATTAAATTATAGCATAATCACAAAGCATTGATACAGAATATTGAGATAGCTATAACACACAAGAAAACCATGAAATTTATTAACAAAAAACGCCGACGGATGTAGCGCGTTCGGACACAGATTTTAAAGTTGCTCTGGATGCAGTCTATTATACCACGGACGAAATTCGAGCTTTTTTCTCGAAAAATCCATTTAATTAATTAGATGTGGAAGCGCCAATCCGGGCGCTGGAACGGGCAAAAAGGAAGGGGGTTGTGGGGGGGGGAAGGAATTTTTGCCCGCTTCTTCCTTCTCGTTTCTGGCTGCAAAACGCTGTTGGCCGAAATCTTCGTTCGCGAGCAGTTGTTTTGATTTGTGTATTGTATTATATAACAATATTGTTTAATAAGCTAATAAGCTCTACAATAATTTATTATGAGCAATTCCGTAGAAAAATTAGCAACCAATATTAAAAGAATCCGTACCGAGAAAAATATGACTCAAGGAGATTTATGTCGAGCGACAGGCCTTGATCGCTCATATGTGAGTAATATTGAAAGTGGTAATAAAAATCCTACCCTTGCAACTATTGAAAAAATTGCAAGAGCACTTAGTACCTCAATAGATGAATTATTAAAATAATTTTATGGCAAGATCAACAGTCCACTACGCTGACAATAAAACAAATTCTATTCTAAAAGCACTACATAACAAATTACGTCCTGCTGGCACGCCAGTTCAACGCGTTGAATATATTATTGAGCTATTACTATTGCGCATTTTTGAAGTGAAAGTAAAAAGAGACAGCGAATTTAAACCGCTTAGAGATTTGTTTATAAATAATGATAATGCATTAGTGTTTTCGGATTTAACTCCTCTTAATGGAGATCAAGCTCTAATCGCTTTGAATAAAAAAGTTTTTCCTTTTTATGGAAGCATTCTTGGAAAAGCCAGAGGTGTTTATAAAAACAAGAATCTTCCGCAAAAAGTTCAGGATCAATTAGTTTTAATTGAGGAAGTTTTTTCAAATTCCAGTTTTTCCAATAATGTAAAAAATGGAAACCTTAATGAGGTGTTGGGCTTGGTAAGTGATATCGATGAAGAACGTCTTTTGAAAACCGATTTATTGGGTGATGCCATTGAATCGGCTTTATCTGAACAGGGAGGAACAAAAGATGTTGGACTTTACAGAACACCGGATCATATTCGCCAAATGATGGTTGTTATGGCTGATCCGGACTTTAGAGATACTATTCTTGATCCTGCTTGCGGTACTGGCGGTTTCTTATTTGATGCCTTTCAATATGTGATGGAAAAGGTCGGCAAGGATAATAAGTGGCCAGGAAATAAATCTCACAAAGAGATCAAACAATATCTTGAAAAATATTTAAAACACATTGAAACTGAAATGCCGTCGAACAATGTGGCTAACACTTTTTATCGAATCGGAATTTCCGGTGTAGAATATTTGGGAATGATTAGAAAAATGGCGGCTATCAATTTGTATATTCGCGGACTTAATCCAGCCAATATTGAACAGGGAGATTCCTTGGAATTATACAATCCAAACGCGGAAGCAAATGGAAAATCTGTTGTTATCGCCAATCCTCCATTCGGAGCGAAACTGGATCAGCCGGCTTATCCGAATGTTTGGGAGGAATATCCCAAGACGGACAGCACGACACTTTTTGTGAAGCTAATGTTCAATCATTTAAAAAATGGCGGAAGGTGTGCGGTTGTTGTTTCAGAAGGATTTTTAACATGGGACAGTGAAGCAGCCAAGGAGATGCGAAAATTGCTTCTTGAAGAAGCTAATCTCAAAGCTATTATCAGTTTGCCGCAAGGATTATTTGTCAGCAAGGGTGGCCAAGGTGCGAAAACATCAATATTGTACTTTGAAAAAGGTGAGCCAACTAAAAATGTATGGTTTTATAAAATTACCAACGATGGCTATTCGATGGGTGTCAATAGAAAGGAAATCGCCGGTTGTCAGATTCCGGAAGCTCTGGAATTTTTTACAAAATATGTAAAACATGGAAAAATTCCGCCAAAAACAAAAAACAGTTTTATTGTTCCTGCGGATTGGATCAAACAAATTGATCCGCGCTTGAAAGAGAGAATTGCTGCTGAAACGACGGAGCAGCAAAAAATAAAATTCAATGAAAAGAGAGGGAAAGAGGTCGGAAAGTTAGATGGCCAATTGAAAAATGGAAAAATTACTGAAAAAGAATACAAAGAAAAAATTTTTCAATTTGATAATGTTGTAGAAAATAATATTCAAAATGAAATAGCCAGGCGTGTTGAAAAAGCGCATTCTTATTCTTTCAATTTACAAAATTACAAGAGCATTTTAAGCGATGATCAAACCAAAAAATGGCAGGCCGCTTTCAAAGGCATAAAAATTAAAAATGGCGCGAATATTGATGCGCGTTATCAAGAGTTGTTGAAAGCTGATTCAAAAACCGCTTTGCAGATTTTGGCATCTTTCAATTTCGAAAGCGCGCTGGAAATGGACATTGCAAGAGAATATTTGAGTAAAATAGAAAAAAAGGACAAAAAAATGCTGGAGTTGGAGGAAATTTTGAAAGAGGCACAAAAATATTCGAAAGCCTCTCTGGGTATTTTACTTAAGCCAAAAAATAACAAAATAAAAATTGAAAAAGATAAAATTTATCGTGAAATAACATTAAAACTTTACGGAAAAGGAATTAGGGAAAGAAGAACTGTTAAAGGCGAAGAGATATCTTTTAATGAGTGTTATTCCTTGGAAGAGGATGACATTGTAACATCAATACATCAATTTAGGAACGGTTGTTTTGTTAGAATTCCTAAAAATTTTGAAGGATATGTAGTGTCGAAAAACTTTTTAGTATATGAAATAGATAAAAATTTAATAAATCCGAAATATTTAGAATATATTGTCACGAGTAATAATCAAATAAAGAAATATCAAGCAGGGAGCCAGGGTGGTGCGACACCTATTTTTCCCAGAGAAGATATTTTGAAGGTAGAAGTTCCGCTCCCGTCGCTTGAAATTCAGCAAGAGATTGTGGAAAAAATTGAAAGGCAAAAAGGGATTGTTGATGGAGTAGATAAAATTTTAAAAGAGTGGCAGATAGAAATAAAAGAATCAGAAGAAAAAAAGTTTTTAAGTGAATTTGTTGACGATAGTCTATATGGGATTTCTTCTAAATTAAAAACAGCAGGCAAATATCCTGTTCTAAGAATGAGTAATTTGGATATTATGGGTAATTGGCATTTAGACGATTTGAAATATATAGACGAACCAATTGCAGATGACAGAAAAATGAATAAAGGAGATTTTATTTTTAATAGAACCAACAGTATAGAATTAGTTGGCAAATCAGCAGTAGTTAATTTTGATTTTTCTGGCACTTGGGCAGGTTATTTAATCAGATTGAGATTAAAGAAAGAATTAAGTCCTTATTATTTGCGTTATTTATTTGCTCAAAGCAAATATAAAATATATTTTTCATCTATTGCAAAACCGTCCGGCGGACAGGCGAATATAAATGCCGAACAATTATTAGAAACCAAAATAGATTATTGCCCGCCTGAAATTCAAAAACAAATCGTCGCGCAATTAGATAAAGAAATGGAAACTCTCAAAAGGGTTCGCGAGCTTAAAAAACAGGCGGAAGAAAGAATAAAGAAAATTTTAGAGGAGGTTTGGGGGGAATAAAAGTATGAAATTCATAAAATCAATAAAAATTTATTCTTTTAGGTCATGTGAAAAAATATCTCTCGAAGAGTGTGATAATTTTAATGTTTTTGTTGGGCTTAATAATTCTGGGAAGTCAAATATTCTTCGTGCTCTAAATTTATTTTTTAATGGTGAGATAGAACCCGGGTATAAGTTTCTATTGGAAAGAGACGGTAATTTTCCAGAAAAGAAACGTAAAAAGAAAGAAGTTAAAATTTCTATCATTTTTGATACGAGGGAGTTAAAAAAATTGCCACAGTTTAAGAAAGCGGTTCATAATATTGATGACGATTACGAAATTACAAAGATATGGGGGTATCAAGAACCAGAAGAAGGAAGGATTGTCACTACGAGAAAAGATCAATTTGATAAGGCTCAAAACCTTCTGAAATTTATAAGGTTTAGGTATTTAATTGCTCATCGAGACCCGGCAAAAATAATTTTAGATTCTGAAAAAAGGATAAGAAAGGAATTACTAAGAAGATTTAATTCTCGCATTAAAAAATCAAAAACCTCACCTGGATCTGTTGAGAATATTCTAAAAATTCTGAGCGATGCTTCGAAGTCACTTGTAGATCCAATCGCTTTGCCTGTAAAGGATCTATCGCCAGAAGTTTTTGATCTTAAGTTATTAACACCTCAAACATTTGAAGATTTAGTTGTTTCATTGGGATATGTTGTGCAGTTAAAAAATAAAAAAATTATATCCGAAGAGTTGCAAGGGTCTGGTTTCCAAAGTCATCTGATGTTCCGAGTTTTATATTTTGCTGATACGGCATATAGCTTAGATTTTGGCTGGAAAGGTGTAACAGTTTGGGCGATAGAAGAGCCAGAATCTTTTTTACATAAAAATTTAGAAATCGAATTGGGCAAATTTTTCTATGAAATTTGCAATGAATCTCGCATACAAATTTTTTGCACAACCCATAGTGATGTTTTTCCGCAATACTCTAATCTACCATATCTAGTAAAATTTAATGATAATGATTATTCTCAAGTAGAGCGGGGCAAGAATAGGAAAATTATTTTAGAATCATCAAGAATTGGTATATCTCCTTTCGTACATGCCCTACATTTTCAACAAGCGTTACCTCTAATTTTGGTAGAGGGGAAAACAGACAAGAAAATAATAAATAAAGCGTTGCAATTAATGAATATAAATCAATCGTTTATTATTTTTGATAATGAAGATTTAGAAATTAATTCCGGTGGCATTAGCCAGCTGGCAAAATATTTAAAAAACAATCATCTGATAATTAATAGTAGACAAAAACCGATATACGTAATTTTAGATTGGAATGCGACGGAAAAAGAGCGAAAGCAGTTTGATTGTATTGGTGATAATATTAAATTATACAAATTTGATCCCTCAAAATCTAACCCCAATCTCGATGAGACTTTTAATGGTATAGAAAGGTATCTGCAAGAAGGTGTCATTAAAGAAGTCGCGAACCAAAAAAATTTTTCATATCAAACAGATAATAATAATATTAATGTTCTATCAATTAAGAAGAGGATATTAGAAAATAATAAAAACAATATAGCCGATTACTTTATTAATAATGCAACGGAATCAGATTTATTATATCTAAAACCAGAACTTAACAAAGCCTTATCCTTGAAAGTCATATAAATAATATGAAAATTAACGAAGCTACATCGACGGATTTAAAAATAATCAAAGAACTTGAACGACTCGGCTGGAAAAGTGGGGATACTTTGCTATATCAGCAAGAGTATCAACTTTCTCCGGAACAACAAAAAGAATTTGAAGGTAAAAAGAGCGTAAAGCCAGACATCGTTTTGACTGATTTGAGCGGCGATATTATTGCGGTATTTGAAAATAAATTAGAAGACGAAAAAAGAGGCTTGGTAAAACTGAGAGCTCTGTATTCGCAGGTTTTGAAACCGCGTTTTTTGTATGCCTGTTCGCCGGAAAGAATATTATTCTATGATACGACATGGAAAGGATTTGATGCCGGTGAATTTCGCCGCGTAGATGGATTTATGTCGCTCGAGGAAATGAAACTCAAGATTGAGCAGGAACGGAAAAAGAATTTGGGCAAGAAAATTGAAATTGATACTTCTATTGCCGGCGGAATGGATAAAACAGTCGGGAAAGAGAGATATTATCAGCGCGAATGCATAGAAACGATCATCGAAAATTACAAGCAAGGCAAACAAAAAATGCTGGTGCATATGGCAACTGGATTGGGCAAAACTAGAACGACAGTTGCTCTGTCAAAGGCACTGTTGGACGCTGGTATTGCAAAGAAAATTTTATTTGTTGTTGATAGAGTAATGCTTGCCCAGCAGGCGCTTGATGACGGCTTCAGTTTGATTGGCAGGGATTACACTTCTACTCGCCTCAAAACCTCAAACTTCAGACAACAAAAACATGCCAATATTCATGTTGTCGTAATTGATACTTTGGAAAATATCTACAGGGATATTCCAAATACCTTTTATGATTTATTGATTGTGGATGAGTGCCACAGATCAATCAACATAAGCCGCAAGTTAATCTTTGATCATTTTTTATGTTCGCGCGTGGGACTTACTGCTACTCCACGGACAGCAATTGCCAAAGAGGGTAAAAATATTTCCGAAGATGATCTTGCAATCATTGATACCTACAAGCTTTTCGGGTGTGAAAGTGGACAGTCGGATTATCAATTTGGGATGGATCGAGCAATTGAGGAGGGATTTTTGGCGCCGTATGAAGTGGTGGAAGTTAAAACATATTTGACGAAGCTGGCAGAAGAAGAAGGGGTTGAATTTGATTCCGTTTTTGATCCGGATGAACAGAAAAAAATTATGCTCAGTAGTCCAAAGAAAATAAAACTGGAACAATTGAATAGGAAATACTTAGCCAAAGAACAAATTCAGAGAGTTGCCGAGGAAATTAAAAAGCACACAGTTTATGGTGAAAAAGTCATTCTTTTTGGAGTGAGTCAGACGCATTGCCAAATGTTGGCAAGCGCATTGAATGAAATTTTTGATGAGGAAACTGAAAAATCAGGCACACGCTATGCTGAATCTATCATTTCGGAAAATAATGATATGAACCATGTATTAAAAACATGGTTTAAGAAGCCTAACAAAAAACCGTTCATAGCTGTTTCCGTGGATATTATGAGCACGGGCGTTGATATCCCATGCGTTCGCTACATTGCCTTTTCTGCTCTCACAAAATCAGTCGGTAAATATATTCAAATGTTAGGGCGTGGAACGCGGCTTGATCCGAAAACAGGAAAATTCAGCTTTAAAGTGCTTGATTTTGTTGGTCTATGCAAGCGAATGGAGGACAACGGAAGAGGTACGCTAAAGGAAAATAAAAAATTGGTTTTATTGCCCGGAGGCACAACGAGTCAAGGAGAAGGTTCTGGCAAACATTGGGACACGGGCAAGGGAATAATTGAAAATCCTGATCCTGAAAATCTGATTCAAAGAGTCTTGATTCATGGTGATAACATCAAGGTCATTGATAACATTCCAATTGATGAGGCGAGGAAGATTTTTGAAGAAGAAATTGATGGCACAAAAAAAGCGGAAATTATTAAAATTAAGGAAAAAGTTAAGAAAAATCCTGAATATGAGCCTACAGAAGGAGATCTTGAAATGATAAAGGATTTGATAAAAAATCCGGAAATCTATCTAGATGAAGGACAGTTGCAAAAAATCTATGAGTATCCGCAAGGAACACTGTGGGATTTCTTTTTGCACGCTTTTGGTATTAAAGAGATACCAGATGTTAAAAAAAGAGTTGAGCAGAGTTTCAATAATTATATAAGCACATATAATTTCACTGATGATCAAATCAAAGCATTGCGAAGGATAAAAGATATATTTGTGGCTAATAAAATTGAGAAAAAAGAATTTTCAGTAGATGAGATTTTTGCCAATCCAATTTTTGAAAGATTAATTGGTAATAAACAGGAAGTTGATAAATTATTTGATGGAGAATTTAACAAGATATTTAATGACCTAGAAAGTTCAATTAAAATTTAAGTACTTGTTTTAATTTTATTAAATCGTTATTTAATGGTTTGTTTTTAGGTGGCGGCCGACGCATACCCAGAGGGCACAGGCGAAGATTTCGGCCACCTCCGTTCTGGTAGCTAAAAAAGGGAAAGAGGAAAGAAGCGGGCAAAAATTCCTTCCCCCGAAACCCCCTTCCTTTTTGCCCACTTCGCGCACCTAACTCAGTTCATTTCGCTCAAAAAATCCTCGAATTTCGTCCGACAAGGACTGCCAAACACAAGTTAGAAAAATAATTAGGTTACAAAAAAACAGACAAAAAATTAGTGGGCGGTAGTAGGTTGTTGAGCAATGGCCAGCTAAGCGTAATGCAAATGGCTTTTTCTATTGGTCAAACAGTAAGCTAATTTGATATAATGAATAACATGAAAAAAATATTTATTTTAGGTTTAGCTTTTAGCGGTATATTTTTTTGTTTATCGGTTCAGGCTACGGATAATAATTTGCCAAGCGCAGATTCTTGGGTTTATCAGCTACAAGAGGCAGATATTAATGCTTTATCACAGACAACATATGATATCATTGTTATTGATTATTCAAAAGACGGTACAGACGACGAGGCGTATACTAATGAGCAAATAAGAAGCTTACAGGATAGTGGAAAAATTGTACTGGCTTATCTTTCAATCGGCGAAGCAGAGAAATACCGCTTTTATTGGCAGACTGCCTGGAATGATACTGCGCCAGACTGGCTAGGACCAGAGAATGAAAATTGGGAAGGCAACTATAAGGTGAGATATTGGCATGATGGTTGGTGGAACGATGCATTGCTTCCATATCTCAACCGCATCGAAGCAGCTGGTTTTGATGGAGTGTATTTAGATATTATCGACGGATATTATTATTGGGGCAATCATGGCTATGAAGTTAAAAAATCAGCCAACCGCATGGTTAAGTTGATAAAAAAAATTAGGGAAAATTTTAATACCAACAATGAAGTTATTATTTGTCCGCAAAATGGTGAAGCTATCATAGAAGATGCTGGTAAAAAATATCGCAATATATATTGGGACAATATCGACTGTGTTGGCATCGAAGATTTATTTTATAATTCTACAAAAGCAGACAAGATATATCGTAAAAAAATATTAAAACGTTTTGCCAATCACAACAAAACTATATTGAATGTTGAATATATAAAAGAAGAAAAAGAAGCTGAATATTTAAATAAATCTAAAAATCAAATTTTTCCTATAATTCCATATCGAGCTGATCCGGATAGGGAGTTAAGCGGTAGTTAATCTTGTTTATAATTTCTTTTTTGGGTATACTAAAGATAATAAGATTATTAAATAAAGTGTTTATGAAAAAAATAGTATCTTGGGTGGGTATTTTTGTGTTCTGCGCCACTTTAGGCTATAGCTTCATCCCCCAAACCGCCTCAGCGGTAAATGTAAAACGTTGGCAAGGTCGATATCTAGGCACTTGGGACGATACTTACGACAATTGTACAGGCGATCTGTCTCAAGACGGTACTATTATTATTCGTCTTATTAAGACAAAAAAGAACGGCAAAATTACCAGCGCCGCCGTATTTTTTTCAGACGATACCTCAGATCGCATTGATGCCAAAGGAAAAATTTATACTAAAAATAATGTTCGTCGCATTCGTTTAAACTATTTGCACGATTATGGATCGTATGCGATCAAAGCGAAACTTACCAACAAGAAACAAATTATCGGACGCTATGATCACAATAATTTATCCTGTACTTGGGGTGGTACAATTAATGCCATAAAAAAATAGTGTTATTGAGTTATGGAATGTGGCTTTTATTTTTAGATTTTTGTGCTAAACTTCACTATCAATACAATACTACGGTAAAAAAATACGCATGATCACTATACACACAGAAGGAAACGCAACTACTATTCAGGGCGGGAAAACCTTTCAGTTTTTAAAACTTCTGCTCAGCGCAGTATTTTTAATCCTTGCACTTGTTTTCCTCATACAGACACCTCGTGATTATACAGCTATTATTTTTCTTGTTGTGTTCAGTGTTATCACGTTTGTATCATTATTTTTTGATAAACCCCTAGAGGCGGAAAAAATTATTTTGGATAATTCTGCAAAAAAATTGTTGTACTATAAAAAAAATATACTGCAAGAATCTATTCCTCTTGCGCGGGTACGTATTATAACAGAGGAAAATTTGTATATAGGTATTCATGATGTAAGTAAAACTATATTTCGCTTTCATTTTTCCAATTATCTAATTTCCCTGTTTATAGAATACCCAGACGCACAAAACCAACCAAAACGCCTGCCTATCTGTATACGGCAAAATTATACAGCCACCATAAAGCTCATTCGCCATTTTAATGCCTTACACGAAAAACACGTTCTGCAACTTGATGAAGTTGGAATAATTTTTGCTAAAACAAAAATACAATCAATACTGGCATTGGTGTGTTTTTTGAGTCATATAGCAATGGCGTTTTTGTTTCTTGTTGTTTTTGCTTTTCTTGTTATTCTGCAGTATAGCATAACAATAATTGTAGGCGACAATGTACAACTCGGGTATTTTATTATTATCCCATTCCTTCTTTGCGGACCATTTGTAGAGATTGTTTTTCCGGCAAAATTTATGGCTTGGTATGAAAAAAGAAAAAGAAAAAAGACCGGCAACGTATCGTTATGGTATCTGTATACCAATATCATCTATCCGCGCTATCGCCAAAAGAATAATCAATTTGATTATACGCCGCATTTTACCAAACTTGGCATCATGTCTAAGGCCGCTTTCAGTGGCACAAGCGACTTGGAATTAGAGGCTTATAACTATTATTATAACTACTATTATCACCGATACTAAATTGAATATCAGGAGTATCAAAAATAATAATAATCGGAAAAATCTATGTTAACAAAAAAAATTACTTTTTCTTTAGTAATAATTACATCACTATTTATTATTGTACATTCTGCTCAAGCGGCCACTTCTTCTCATAATTATACTAAACAAGCATTAAAACTTTTAAAACAAGAACAGTCATTTGCTCATATAAAAAAAATAGAGAAGCAATTGAAGGTCGTGTCGGTAGATACAAGTGATCCTTTGGGAATCGTACATGTTCAATTTCGGCAACGGTATCCAAAAAGAAATATTACAGTATACGGAAGTGGGTTAGGAGTACATTTCGATAAAAAAGGTAACTTATTAAGAATATCAGGGAGTATTGAAAAAGATTTATCTAGTTTAAAAAGTTATCCTAAAATAAAAGTAACTAAGGCTTTAAAAGTATCAAAAAAAATAATAAAAACATTGGGTATAAAAAAATACAAGTTAAAAAAGAATTTGGTTTTTTTAAGTTCAAAATTAATTAATGCGGATACAGCGAAGTTGAGTTGGCATTTTGTTTTTTATAAAAATAATTTAAAAAAATTCCGCTGGCATATATTCATTGATGCTCAAACCGGTAAAGTCTTATTAAAATATAATGAGATTTATAACGGTACTGGAGATGGTTATTATGCAACGGAAGCCAATTTTAATACACACCACATCTCGGATGATAGTGCTGATTACTATCTTATGGAAGATGTTGATAAGCAGTTACTAACTCATGATGACAATTATACTTATGAAGCAAGTGATGATGAAATGTATAAAGACAATGATGATGTTTGGGGTAAGGATAATACTGACCAAAAACCAGCTGTAGACGCACATTATTTTGCCTCAATAGTTTATGATTATTATAATGACAAATTTGCTGTGCCAAATGTTTATAACCATGATGGTAAAACAAAGATTTATGTGCATGCCGAAGATAATAATATTGCTTATGGGGCATTATCATCAAATACCGATACTGCCTGGGTCATGGGGTTTGGTGATGGAGATAATACAAATTATTCTTCTTTAGCAACACTGGATATTACCGCTCATGAAATGGCTCATGGCGTTACTCATTATGCCGGTGGATTGGTTTATGCCGGAGAATCTGGAGCAATGAATGAGGCTTATTCGGATATTTTTGCTGCTAACGTAGAGTATTATGCTCAGCAACAAGGGCTGAACGATGATGCGAATATTTGGTGGATGGGAGAAGATGCGTATACTCCAAACCAAGCTGGTGACGCCACCAGATATATGGATCACCCAACCGAAGCGCCGAATTATGTTGATCACTATTCTCAATATGACATGGGAACATACTTACATTATAACAGTGGCGTAATAAGTAATATGTATTATTTATTAGCCAACGGTGGTTATAATGATACATCTGGACTAACAGTAGGATCTATTGGTATAGAAAAATCTGAACAAATAGTGTACCGAGCATTACGTTATTATCTGTCACCGGATGCTCAATTTATCGATATGTACTATGCCATGCTTTGGGCCGCACAAGATTTATATGATAATCAACAATACAATATAACGCTTGATGATATAGAAAACATAAAACAGGCATGGCAAGCGGTGGGTGTTACTTCAGAATTCACCTTAGATGATACGTATGTGTATGGCGACGATAAAATTATTATTAAACAAGGTGCGACGTATGAAGTCCCGGCCCAATACACGTGGCCGATTGATGGTAGCGGTAGTTATGAATGGTTTGCCACCTTTCCAAAACGTTACGCAAGAATATTAAGCGTGGGTTTTGACCAAAGCAAAACTTATCCTACTGCAAAAAATACGCCTATTACAACTACCATTTCACTCAGTGCTGCACGTTCAAATTTTTCAACGAATATCGATATAGGGGCCAATATTGATTATGATGACAACAATTATTCTGAAACTATTTCTAAAAAATATGAACTCATAAGTAATAAAACCATCCCTTATGGAACTGCCATATTGCCAAGTACAATCGGTTTTGTTGGTCAAGAAATGCGTCTACGCGGAGTGAATCTAGATAAAGTTACCTCTATCACCATCGGTTCACAATCTATCACTAATTTTACGTTAGATTATACCAATAACGATTATCCGGAAATAGTTTTTACTTTGCCAAATGCCAGTTATGACGGAGAAATTACATTAAATGGAAAAACTGTGGTAGATGATGATGTAAGCTTTAACACGGTGAGTAGTATACAGGAAGCAATCAATCTAGCTAAAGATAATGATGAAATATTTATACCAGCAGGAGTTTATCGAGAAAATTTGGTTATTACTCAAAAAACAATTACCTTGAAAGGAGAGGCCGGTACAATTCTGATGTCACCTCAAAAAACAAGTATACAGCTCTCTGATTGTCCCGAGGTTACTATTGAAGGAATTACGTTTGATTCTAGTGAGCTGACCGGTAATAATGTAGAATTTATTGGAAAAGCAGGAATGAGCGGTATACTCAATTTAACCAACAATACATTTTTGGTTAATTCTGATAATACTTTTTCCCGAAAATTATTAAATCTGGAAGCAAAAAAACTGAATTTATCAAGAAACACCTTTTATGATGACACTGCTAACCTGTCCTCTGCGTATGCTATTTACGTGTTTGGAGAATATATTACAGTGATTAATAATATTTTTCAGTTAACCAATTACACTAGTGTAATATATTATTCCGATGGTACATCGAATTTCCAAGATGGCGCATTTATTAACAATACATTTAAAAATTTGTCTAGCACAGCAATCAAAAATGTACTAGAATTGTGGTTTAATCAGAGTGATGGTATGGTATCAAATCTTGATATTGCCAATAATATAATGTCTGGACCTATTACAAAAGGTGTGGCCATTACTTTTAATAAAAGTATTATAAATTATATCGAAATTAATATTTTCAATAACGTCTTTTATCAGGTCACCGATATCTATTACACACGTAGTACTCCAACAGAAATTAATGATATTGATTCAGTATATGCAAATCCCTTATTAGACGCCACTGGTCATTTAACATCAACTTCTCCGGCTATTGATACCGGTGCTGATGTTACATCTTTTGGTGTAACAGACGATATTGATGGTCAAAAAAGACCAAATGATAACTATTATGATATTGGAGCCGATGAATTGTATGATTAGGTTGTCGGTGATTTGTGGTCCTGACTATTCCATATGTGTTCGCAAATAAGGTCTTTTGTAAGCATATTGCCAAATTCGACAATTTTTAGCCGATTTTGCAAATACAGAAAATATTGTATACTTGAGCTCGATATATGGATATGACTCTCTACATTTTGGGTGTTGTGGTCGCATTTGGCGATCCGTTATTTTATAGCATCTGCAATATTGATGAAGATGCGATGCCGTCCCTATCGATTTATCAGAAGTTGAAATTGATGATTCACCAGTGGTCATTAAAGAAACTATGTAATTTGGAAAAAGCCTCGCCTTGATGATTGCTGAAGTTTCTCAATTAGAAAAATATTCTCCCGATCTTCCTGATACAGTCTACATATCAAAATATAAAAATTAAGTAAGTAATTTTGTAAAAAATTAAAAAATAGTGTTATTGAGTTTAGGTTTTAATTTTTATTTTGTGATAAACCAGTTTTAGTTTTTATCTTATTTATGATATTTACTATCCCCGTATTGCTATCTACGCGAATAATTTGGCCGGTGTGAATTTGTTCGGTTGCGCCACTCACGTTCACCACAGCCGGCAAGCCATACTCGCGAGCGACAATGGCGGCATGGGAAAGCAGTCCGCCGGTATTTGTCACTAAGCCGGCAATTGTTACAAACACCGGAGTCCACCCCGGATCCGTATGATCTGTCACCAAAATTTCACCGGGTTTGACGAGGTGTATTTCTGTAACAGAACGAATAACACGAGCGGCGCCTTGCGCTATCCCATGGCTCACGGCGATTCCTTTTAATTCTTGCTTTATTTTTTCAGTAGTAGTGCTGAAATTGTTATCGTGCAGTTCTTGGTCTGTAATAACAGCAGGCAACCGTAATCGTGTATTGGTTTTATATTCATTCTTGCGCGCAGAGATTATTTTTGAAAAATCAGCAGAGGAAATTGTTTGCAAATTAAGTGCTTGAATTTCCGCATTTGTACAGAAAAAAATATCGTGCGGATTGTGCAGAATATGTTTTTTATGCAATACGGTGCCAATGCGCAAAAAAACTTCACGTAACGGCACAAGCAGTCGCACAAATTCCGCTTTAGCAAATTCCCTTTCATATTGCGCTTGTTTTGCAACAGGTAATATTTTTTTCAGAATCACCAATTTCCAACGGGGCATGCTTTGTTCCAAAAAACGAAGTGCGACGCGTTGTTGTTTTCTAAGATAGCGCGCTTTGTTTGTTGGCGCATAGCGTTTTGGTGAAGATTGCAGATATGTTTTTAACATGGAGAGAATAAATGACGGGTCTTCTTGCCAACGAGGCAGTGAAAAATCTAATTCTTTTACAGTACGGTATCCGTATTTTTTTAAAAACAGGGTATAGAGCTTGTGTGTTTGAGGAAAGGCCGATAACGCGTTTTCAGCTTCCGCTGTTGTTTTTGATTGTAAAAAACGTGATGCCAGAGTTTTACTCCTTTTTATGGCACGAGAGATATTCCACAAATCGTGAAACGCCTGAATGAATTGCAATTTTGTTTTTCCGTCCGCCAGCAGGGCGTGCGCCAAGTTGCTTTTATCATCTTTACACCATTTTTTACATAGCGTGGTGAATAAAAAATAATAGGAGAGGGGATACAGTAAACCAAGAATTGCCAAGCGAAAGTTTTTATTGATATAGACCAGAATATTTTGTTGAATATTCAGCAGTTCGTGCAGTTGTGTGGCGCTTGCAATCTGTGTATGAAAACGGGCGGTTTGTTTTTTTACCAGACAAACTTCTTTTTTTAATAATCGATGGGCGTAAAGAGAACGCAACAGCATGCTCATGCTAAAAAGAGCCATGTTGCATATTCCACGCGGGGTTATGCGCTTTAGTACATTTGCATTTGGGTTCGTATCTGTGCCACCGATAAATTTGGTTACTGAAAAATCTTTTGTTTTTACAATTTTTGTAAAACTCTCTTCAATGACACTCATATTGAAATAGAGGTGTCCTTTTATTTCGCGCAGCATCGGTATTTTTTTTGGAATATGAAATATGGCGCGCAGAACCGGATCCACAATAGAAAGCATGGTGCTAGAAACAAGCGGGGGGTTCGTGCCGGGCAATACTTCGGCCGTGTTGGCGTTTGACCAGGTATATGAGCGTGAAGTAGCCGGCTGTTCTGTTGTAGTTATAGGGCGACACTGCAATATGTATATTTTTCCTGATTGTTTTGCCCACTCCACATCTACGGCGCAGGAAAACAGCTTTTCCAATTGGATAACCAATTGCGCGATGCTGAGAATATCCGTATCTTCTATTTTTTGTTTTTTTTGGTGTTTTTTATTGATCGTTTTCCAAACAGTTTTTCCTTTTGCCAAACAATGCAAGGCTTTTTGTTGAGTAGATATATTTTTACCACTGATACGCAAGGGCTGTTTTTTTGTTACAGTATATGTGTCCGGCGAAATTCTTCCGGAAACGAGCGCTTCACCCAAGCCAAGACCAGCTTCTATCATAATGGTTTGGGCGTTTGTTGTGGGGTGCATAGAAAAAGCAATGCCCGAGGCGGCGCTTGGAATCATTTTTTGCACAATCACGGCTATCGCAATCGGTTGTTTTGATACATTTTTTTGTAAGCGATAGGTAAGGGCACGAATGGTAAATAGCGACGCCCAACATTTTTTTACTTGTGTAATCACATCAGCACGCGGGATATTTAAAAAACTTTCCAGTTGCCCGGCCCATGCGCTTTGCGACGAATCTTCAGCCGTGGCGCTGGAACGCACAGAAACTCGTTGCGTATGTAACAACTCAAATTGTGTAAATATTTCTTGTTGCATTTTTTGTGGCACAGTAGCATGCATTATCAGGCCGTGAATTTGTTTTGCCACCGGTGCCATAGGTGAAGAATTTTTATTACTCGCAGAACGAGTGAGCGTTTCTATTTTTTGGGTTAATTGATTGTATGCCAAAAAATGTTCAAAAGCTGTTGTGTCAATAACAAAACCGTTGGGTACGGGAATGTTGTTTTGGGTCATAGTCACAAGCGAAGCCGCTTTACCTCCTACAATTGCAATTTTATTTTTAGCTTGCGTTACCTGTGTAAAATTTTTAGTAAACATTTTTATTTTATTATCCACCTTTTTTTAGTATAGCATAATCTGTTTACTCGCTGTATATGAGTTGTATAAAAAATATTTTTGAAAGCAGCGAATTAAAAGAAGATTCAGTTAGTTCCATTTTGGAACATACTGCCGAAGATGGAAAATAATAGTACAGAAGTATTTAAAAGGGGATAATAAAAAATAGAAAAGAATACTTAAAATATCACTCAACTCCACTATCGGGCTTATTTTATAAGCCAGGCACTGGGATTGAGGTCAGACATAGGGGGGGGTTATTTTTTGTCTGACCTTGTTGTTTCAGTCAACCAGAACTGAAACAACCACGCCGCCCCTATTAGTGGCAGCCCGAGGAGGAGTGGCATGGTTGGCATCGCCAACCATGCCGGCCATAGACCGGCATACACCGACATCATATCCATCATTTCTTCTCCTTCATGTCTCACCGAAACGCCATAGCCGTATGCTGGGGCATTGGTGAGAACGCTTCATTTAACCTTAAAATATAGTATTTGTCAATACAAAATAAGACAAATTATATATAGTATTGACAGTACAATCTATTGTGTGTATAATTAGATTGTAAATAATATTTTTACAACAATTTATACACAAGCTATGAATTTTAGCACCAAAATATTAAAGAAATTAGGCTTATCAAATGGGGAAATAGCCGTCTATATAGCCGGTTTAAACCTGGGGCCGAGCCTTGCCAGTGATATAGCCAAAAAAGCCAATTTAGGAAGAACGTTGGTGTATCATATTTTGGAAGAATTAACCGACAAAGGTTTAGTCAGTACTGTCGGAAAACAAGGCAGAAAATTCATTATGGAACCGCCGCATACATTAAAAAAAATCATCGAACGCAAACATAAAGAATTAAATATAGTTGAAGAACAATTGGCTCAAGCGGCCGTTGAGTTGGAATCACTCTATACTCCCACTGTAAAACCATCGCGCATTCGTTTGTATGAGGGGATAGAAGGCATGAAACATGTAGCTGAAGAAATGTTGAATACGCAAGAAAGAATGCTATACGTGTTGGCGCCGATTGAACATTTAAGAGCTATGTTTGATGATGTGTATTTACAGTATTGGTTTAACGAACGGAATAAACGCGGCATTAAAAGTAAAAGCATTTGGTCATCGCCCGATACCAGCCCTGTATCTTACAGTGATTTTAGAGATGTGCGTTTAGTACCGCCAAATTTAACACTGTTTACCGCTCAAGTGATTTATGATAATAAAGTAACGGTGTTTTCTTCACCGCAAACAAAATTTGCTTTTGTGATTGAAAGCGATGAGTATGCCAAAACCATGAAATCAGTTTTTCAGCAACTTTGGCTCAGAGCTCAAAAGATTTAGCAGACGCAGTGAGACAGTATAGTATTTCATTTTTTTTGATTCAATTTTAAACCAGTCCACTTTTCAATTTTAAATAACACGTGCTGTATATGAATTGTATAAAAAGCAAAAATGGTGTATTGTGTAATCAATAATTATTTAAACTGTTTATATGGCAAAAAGACGCGGAGCACTAGGCAGTGCGAAAAAAATTAAACATCCACACAAAACCAAAAAACGTTTGGCAATCAAAAAAGAAATGTTAGCCAAGCGCGCAGAAAAAAAGGGCAAAAAAATAAAGTCCAGAGCTTGACTTGGCAAGACAAATCCGGTAGGGTATCAAAGGCTTAGAAATCTTAGGCTTCTTTATTTGAATTTTATTTAGTAAAAATGGAACACGGAGATGTGATTATTCGATTTGAACAAGTTTCATTTCGATATAGCAATAAAAAAATTATTTTAGATGAAGCAAATTTTTCTATTCGTGAGAATGAAAAAATAACCATCATGGGTCAAAATGGCGCCGGCAAAAGCACTGTTTTTAAGTTAATCACGGGCGCGCTTGCTCCAGATGAAGGTTCAGTACATCTTAAAAATTCGGCTACCATTGGCATGGCTTTGCAAGTAATGCCACGGGAATATTTGTCGTTGACAGTTAAAGAATTTTTTGAAAAAGTGTTTATCGGAAAACAATATGATCTTGATCGCCACATTACTAAAGTATTGGCAGTAGTGCATTTATCCATTCCTTCTGATCGCACCATTGAATGGTTATCCGGCGGTCAGCAAGCGCGTTTGTTGTTAGCTCAAGCCTTAATTCAAAATCCGGATATTTTACTTCTTGACGAGCCAACTAATAATTTGGATGCTCAAGGCATTGACCATCTTACTCAATTTTTAATTGCCTATGAAAAAACAGCGATCGTCATTTCCCACGATGCCAATTTCTTAAACTCTTTCACCCAAGGCGTTTTGCATTTAGATATTTTTAATCATCAAACTCATAAATTTGTAGGAGATTATTTTGATGTTGTTGAAGAAATCAGCGCGCAAATTGACAGAGAACAGAGGAAAAATGCTCAATTGCGTAAAAATTTAATTGATCGTAAAGAAAAAGTGAATTTTTTCTCTCACAAAGGCGGCAAGATGCGCAAGCTCGCCAGTAAATTACGCGAAGAAATTCAGGATTCAGAAAATGCTATGGTTAATGTGCAACAAGAAGACAAAACCATTAGACCATTTATTATTCCGGCGCAAGAAACCAGTAATCCGCTGGTTCGTATCAAATCGATTTCGGTGTTAAAAAATGAAATGCCGGTTGATAAAGAGGTGGATATTGTTTTACGACGTAAAGAATGTTTGCATATTATTGGTCCTAACGGCATTGGTAAGACAACATTGTTGGAAACACTGGCAGGACAAAAAACAGCCGGCTTTACTATTGCCGAAGATGTGCGCACAGGATATTATCGACAAGATTTTTCAGGATTGCAGTTTGATAAAACACCGTACGAAGCTCTAAAAAAAGCGCAAATACAAGGTGGTGAAAAAGAAATTTATAGTGCGGCCGCTCATTTTTTGCTTAATGCTGAATTGTTGCACCATCCGATCGGTTCACTTTCCGAAGGTCAAAAAGGACTGTTGTGTTATGCGCGTTTTTTATTGCAACAGCCGGGGCTGTTAATTCTTGATGAACCGACCAATCATATTAACTTTCGACATTTACCGATTATTGCCGAGTCACTGAATAATTTTGAGGGAGCGATTATTGTAGTCAGCCACGACCAAGAATTTGTCAGCCAATTGGAAATCGATCAAACCCTTGATTTGGAATCTCTGCGCTAAATAGATATGATGTACACTTCCAACTTAGAAGTTATTTTAACAATTTCCAGATAATCTCGAAAAGTTCTTTTTGCATATTGATGATACTTTTATTTTCAATAACTATTGCCATAATAGGAGGAACAAGTTGATGAATAATGAGCATGCTAGGGATCAGTATCATGTCGGTTTCTAACGTAGTGCCTGTTGGCAGTATCTTTACTGTTTCGTTAAAGTTTTTTTCCAGTTTTTTATGTTTACGTGCAGTAGGGGAATCTTGGAATAATAAGCGAGTACGAATATTTAATTTTGCCCGTTTTTTAATGTAGTTCATGAAAAACCGTTCATCTAACTGTAACCATTGCTCTTGGTTGGTAATAACCAAATAGTCTTCATGCGATTTTATTCGTTGCACAGATTCATCATATAACGATTGCACCGCTTTTAGCCCTTCATAGTATTTAACAGTGCTTTCCTTTCCATCTAAGTGGTATGTTGCTAAAAATTCCGGTAAATGTTTTTTAAAATCATTCCGTTTTTTTTCTATCATTTGTTCCAGTTGTGTGGGGTGTGCGGCAACATATTTTTTTTTCAATCCGTGCATTTGTACATGCATTAATCCTTGCTGTTTGAGCGCTTCAATAATGGAATAGACCGTACTTCTTTTCAAATTGGCATCTTTGGCAATTTTTAAGATGGTATTTGCACCCAAAGAAAGGGCAGAAAAATACACTTTTGACTCATTTTCCGATAAACCAAGTTCAGTTAAAACCTCAATTAACCGATCATTTTTCATATTTGTATCATTATGCCGAAAAAATTGGCAACATTTTATATATAAATAATACCGTAAAATATAATAAATGTCAATAAATAGAAACAATTGCCGACAAAAATGACATATTTTGTTATTTGTTGTAGTATATTTTAGTTCATATTTAGTGTATTATAAATAATAATAAATAGAAAAATATGACAGAACATTCATTCAACAAAAGAAACAGACAGCAAGGGCGTGACACTTTGAATCGGTTCGAGACAGATAAAGGATCAGATGTTGCCAGTTTGCAAGAAAATTTTGAAGAAAGGCGTTTTGACGCAGACGGTGTGCGTGAAGTTGTAGTGATTGGCAATGAAAGGGTAGGAGGGTGTCCGTTTAAGTGCCCCGGGTGTGGTGTTCACGAAGAGGCTGCAAAAGTAGATGCCTCTGCTAATGCGCAAAAAATTGTAAAACAAATTGAAGGGCTTCAATGTCGCATACAAGCAAATTCCACTGTATATGAAGAATCCGGGTATCATATTTGTATTTATAATTTTGGTAATGTGACAAACACTGAAGAATTATCAGTTAGTAATTTAGAATTATTATTACAGAAATTGAATGAATTAGTGCCGTCACCAAAATATGTCTCTTTAAATAGCAGGGGTCGCTTTATCAATGAACAAGTGTTAGCTCGTTTAAAAGGTTTGGGATTAAAATATACTATACATTTTATTTTGGGTGTAGAAAGTTTGGGAGAAAAGGGTAGTAAAATTTATGGAAAACCACAGATACAATCAGAAGTTGCGAATATGTTTGCAACCATTAATAAATTTAATGAAGAAAATAATTCTCGGTTTGGGGTTGACGCTGGTTTTGTGTTTTTGCCAGAATTTTATACCGCCGACAGAGCAGATAAAGAGGCGATAGCCAATGGTTTTTTAAGTGACGTAGGCGGATTTATTGAAAAAAATGTTGGGCAGAAAACTCCGGTCAGAATTAACATACACCCTTTTTATGAAATGCCGGAGAAAATGCCCTATGCATCAACTGCTCCCTATTTTGATATTTTAATGAAAGCTATGATGAAGTTGGAGAATATAGTAAAATTAAAAAATGAGAGTTTGCCAGAACATTTGCGTATTTCATTTTTTATAGGTTTAAATGACAGTGGTTATGAAACTTTGGAATGGAAACAGGCAAAAGCCAAATGGCAAAGAGATATTGATAGAATTAATCGGGGCGCTTAGAGTTTTTTTAAAAAAATACATCGTTATGAAAAATATAAAAAAATACATAAAAAAAATACCAGCCAAAAAATTAAAAATGGTTGAAGCAGAAATTCATACATATATTAACAGCCTTCAAAAAGAAAGTAAGATTGATTTAGACATGCCACTTAAAGATTTTATTCTTTCCAGAAGATAATATGATATTAGACAGAAAGAAAATAGTCCCGCTATTACAAACAAAGAAAAAAGTTTTACTATATCCTGTTGATGGTGAGGTTTATTCTGTGGCGGATTTTGTAAAAAAACATAAAGCTGTTTTGTCCAAACATGAACAATTAATACTCAAAAATAATTTTCGTTTTTTAAGCGAGAAAAAGAAATTTAATTTTCCTTTGATTTGCAATACAGAAGCGGATAACAAAAAAATAAAACCAATACAGGCCTTGAGTGTTGGCAGCCGTTCGGCGTTATTGGTAAAAGAAAAAATAAAAATAAAGGGTTGTAAAATGAATTTGAACAGTGATGTTTGTTTTCCACACGAGCAATTACATTTTGGTGATGAAAAAATGGTCACAACCCAGATACCGTTTGGTGTGTTAACTGTAGAGAATGTGATGAGGGAAATATTAGCATACTGTTTTTTTAAGCAAAATAAAATTATCATCAACCACACCCCTGTTTCAGTTTTTGAATATATGATTGATGGCAAAGTTGTAGGGTACGGGCTTGCTTCACACACAAAAAACGAGCAAAGGCTTGAAACAAATGAGCAGTATTACGGTTTAACAATAAAAGAATTGATTTTTTTGAAAGAACTAGAGAAAAAAATTGGTATAAAATTAATTGAAGACGAAGCGCATTTGGGAGTAGATAACTATTGGTACGCAAAACAAAAAAGTAAGTTGTTGATACAGATGAATTTTTCCGGTGGTTTTCGCGGTGTATTGAATAGTAATTTTGGTAATGATATTGTTCATAATCAAAAATTATACATTTGTGATTTTGACACCTTTACGGCTATACAAATACCAGCGAAACCAGATTATAAATATATTAAAAGTTTTGTTTTGTGGTCTGTTATCGAAACATTGAAAACCTCACTCGTGATTGTAGATTTTGTTAATACAGATGAAATGACAAAAAAACAAATTGCAGAAAATTTGTGGAAAATATATACTGAAAAAAGTTTGTTATGGAAACAATATTATACATTGTTTTTATTAGAAGAGAAAAGGTTGCATTGGAATAGTGAATATGTAAAGCAAGCCCTTGAAGATGTTCTTACCACAGAAGTGTTTTGCGAAATGATTCTTGATAATGTCATCAATTCAAAAGTGATTAAAGAAACATATCCGCCCAAATTATCTTTTTATACTCCGCAAGGTATTTAATTATAAAAATTATTATGAAATATCAATACATCCTCGGAATAAATTCGGTTTATCATGATTCCGCCGCCGCTATAATAAAAGATGGCATGTTAATAGCAGCTGTTGAAGAAGAACGGTTTAACAGAATAAAGCATGCCAAAAAAGCACAAATTGATAATTCTGACGAATTGCCGTTTGCGTCTATAGATTATTGTTTGGAAAAAGCAGGTATAACCATGGAAGATGTGGATTATATTGGTTTTTCTTTTAACCCGAAAAAGCGATTAAAAAATATCAGCGTTAGCAAGTATTATGAGAAGAATTCTTGGGGCAGTAAAGAGGGTGAAGAATTATTTTACAAAAAAACCAAATCAATACCGTTGAAATTAGAACAGCACTATAAAACAAAAATAGCAGGCAAGTTCCATTGGGTTGATCATCACCTGGCGCATGCGGCAAGTACGTTTTTTGTTAGCCCCTATACAGAATCACCCATTGTGATTGTGGATGGAATTGGAGAAAATGCAACTGCTTGGCTTGGATACGGCAAAGATAATAAAATGTTTACAGTAAAAGAAATATTCTATCCGAATTCCATTGGATTTTTGTGGGAAAAAATGTCTGAATTTTTAGGGTTATCAGCATACGATGCGGGTAAAGTGATGGGCTTGGCTTCGTATGGCGATTGGAAAGTGTATATTGATGCGTTTCACAAAATAGTGAATTACAACGACAAAGACATTTTTACCGTGAATAATGACATCATGCGGTTTAGAACAAACGATTTTTCTCAAATAGAGAAAATTTTTGGTGTTCAAAAGAAAAAAAGCGCTGGCGAATTCACAAAAGAACACATGGACATAGCTGCGGCTATGCAAAAAATTACAGAAAAAACTCTTTTACGATTAGTCAATTATGTTGAAACGAAAGTAAAAAATAAAATAGAAATAAAAAATTTATGCAGTGCCGGCGGTGTGATTTTGAATTGTATTGCAAATGAGCCAACATTTTTAATTCGGCCGTACGACAGCGTGTTTATTCCATCCGCGCCTAATGATGCGGGTACTGCTATTGGGAGTGCGTTTTATATTTATCATCAAATTTTAGGGAAGAAAAGAAAATTTGTGTATGACCATGCCTATTGGGGGCCTGAGTATAAAAACGAAAATGAAATAAAAAAATTGATTAACGCCAATGGTTTAAAATATAAAAAAGTAAAAGAAATAGAAAAGAAAACCGCTAAGTTAATTGCAGATGGAAATATTATAGCGTGGTTTCAAGGCAGGCTGGAATTTGGTCCGCGAGCATTGGGAAATAGAAGTTTTTTGGCTGATCCAAGAAGACAAGACATGAGAGCGGTTATAAATCAAAAAGTAAAAAAAAGAGAATGGTTTCGGCCGTTTGCTCCATCTGTATTAGAAGAAAATATGGAGGATTTTTTCTATATCAGAAAACATTTATTATCAGACAGGTTTATGATATTTGCCGTGATGCCCAAATTTCCGGAAAAAATTCCTGCAGTAACGCATATTGATGAAACCTGTAGAGTACAAACTGTGAGTAAAGACACAAACCCCAAATATTACAAACTGATTCAAGAATTTGGGAAAATAACCGGAATTCCAATTGTCTTAAACACTTCTTTTAATGTTCAAGAACCAATAATTTGTACACCCGAAGAAGCAGTAAGAACATTTTTAAAAACAAAAATTGATTATTTGGTTATGAATAATTATTTAATTTGGTTGCCCAAAATCAGCGGTTAATATTTAAAAGATATGAAACATTTAATTTCATTGAAAGAACAAAGTAAAAAGGATATTGCGGATCTTTTGGAATTGGCAATTGATATAAAACAAAAAAGAGAGAAGGGTATTGCAACTCCGTATTTAAAAGATAAAACACTGATTATGCTTTTTCAAAAATCTTCAACGCGTACACGTTTATCTTTTGAAACTGCCATGACAGAATTGGGTGGGCATGGAATTTTTATGGATACCCGAACAAGCCAATTGGCGTTAACAGATTTCGGTTTAGAGATTCAAGCCATTATGAGGTTTGGTCATATTTTAATGTTTCGTGCCCAAAAGGTTGCAGATGTGGAATTAGCGGCCTCGTTTAACAGAATTCCGGTGATCGATGCGTGTAGCGAAAAATATCACCCGGCTCAGGCATTAAGTGATTTATTAACCATGGTTGAACATTCTCATGGTTTGCAGAATATTAAAAAGATAGCGTGGCTTGGTATTGAAAATAATGTAAGCAATACACTTGCTTTGGTGTGTGCAAAAATGGGAATTCAAGTGGCCATTGCCGCTCCGGAAAGAGATATAGACAGTATTGATGAAGAGTTGGACGCGCAACTTGAGGCTACGGGAAAAGTAAAAAGATCGCTCGATTTAAAAGAAGTGGTGAGTGACGCAGATTATGTGCACACCGACACTTGGATGAATATGGAATTTTTTGATTCAGGAGTAATCAGACCGGAATTTAAGGAAGAATTTGATCGTCGAATTCAATTGTTTACGCCGTATCAGTTGAATGCTGATCTCATTGAACGTTTTGCGCCACAGGCAAAAATAATGCATTGTATGCCTTGCCATATGGGTTATGAAATCAGTCGCGACGCATTAGATCATCCTAATAGCATTATTCTTGATCAAGCAGAAAATAGGTTGCATATGCAAAAGGCCATATTAGTTTGGTTATTGCAGAATATGTAAATTTTCATAAAGATGAGTACAAAAATTGCAATTATCGGTGGTGGAGCGGCAGGAATGATGGCTACAGCGCGTATTAAGGAATTATTGCCGCAGGCGCAAGTAGTACTTTTTGAAAAAAATGAAAATTTGGGACGCAAGGTCATGCTGACAGGAGGGGGGCGTTGCAATGTTACAACCGGTTTATCAGATGTGCGAGTAATATTAAAACGCTATGTTCGAGGTGGCAAGTTTTTAACAAGCGCTATGTGGAATTTTCCGCCGACAGCAGTGTGCGAGTGGTTTGCAGAGCACGGAGTCTTGTTAAAAACCGAACATGATCAACGAGTATTTCCGAAATCAAACAACGGCGCGGAGATAGTGGGTGTATTTGAGAAGTTGTTTGTTCAAACCGAGGTCGATGTTCGTTGCAACACGTCAGTAAAGAGTATTGCTAAAGAAAATGCCGACACCAATGGTTTTGTGATTGAGACCGGTGGCAAAAAAGAAAATTTTTCGGCAGTTATTCTAACTACCGGCGGACAAGCATATCGGCATACGGGGTCTACAGGTGATGGGTATGCATTTGCGGAAGCGCTTGGCCACAAAATTACTCCGCTCGCCGCTAGCTTGAATTCGTTTGTGTTAGCCGAAAAGTGGATACACGAATTACCCGGAGTTTCTTTTAAAGATATTAAAATAACAGTAGTAAAAAATAAAAAAAATACGGCTCGCGGGCCACTAGTATGCACGCATACGGGCATTAGCGGTCCGGCGGTTTTTGCTCTTTCCGCGCAAGTGGCTTTTGCCGAATATTCTAAAGAACATCCACTAGCCGTTTATCTTGATTGGCTACCTGATGAATCCGCACAAGCAATACGAGAAAAAATAAACACGGCTTGTTGCCAATATCCCAAAAAACCATTAGGGCGACTACTGCAAGCATGGTTGCCCAAGTCTTTGGTGGAAAAATTATTAAAAGCCAATGATATAAAGGAGCAGATTTTTTTAGCAGAAGTTAATAAGCAAATACGTAGCAATATAATTCAGCAGTTGAAGTGCTCACTGGTGCACCTGATCGGTCGTGGCGCCGGCAGTGAATTTGTAACCGCAGGTGGCGTAGACACCAATGAAATTGATCCTCGTACCATGCAATCGCGTCTTGTGCCCGGTTTATTTTTAGCTGGAGAAATTTTAAATGTGGATGGTGTTACCGGCGGCTTTAATTTGCAATCGGCTTGGACTACCGGCTACTTGGCTGGTGAAAGTGTATGCGAGAGTGTTATTGACCAGTATCAGTAAGCGTGGTATACTAATAGCAACAATGAGGAGGAAAAATTTACTAACAAATTTACTAATCAATTTATTAAATTGCCTATGAAAAAGCATGTTTATTTAGGCACGGCTTTTGTCGTTGCCTTGTGTGCGTTAGGTGCGGGGTGCAGTTCTTCGTCCACTTCCACTAATACGACATCAAACACTAATCAAGCGGTTGCCAACGTCAACACCAATACTACAGACACAACCAATACCGCGGCATTTAATGCCAAGGCTAATAACAGCGCTATTTTAAGCGATGCTTACGGTCAATGGGCAAACGGTGCCACCGCCTCTACCCAATACGGCAGTGAAGACTGGTCAGCCAAACAGGCAACAAACACACCAGATGTGACCGAATATGGCGATGATAGCAATGCCTGGGCTCCGGCAGAAAAAAATAAAGGAACAGAAACTTTGGAATTGACTTATGCCAAAGCCGTTTATGTGAACGGAGTACGCATCAGAGAAAGCTCCGGCAGTGGGGCCGTATCTGCGGTAGAGTTAAAAGATATTGATGGAAATTATCATTCAATCTGGTCGGGAATTGACACCACCAAAGAGTTAAATTATTTTCAGATTCCGGTCACAACGACAACTTATAAAGTTAACGGAGTAAGAATCACTTTTGATACCACTTTATTACCAGAAGATTGGGTGGAAGTTGATGCTGTGCAGTTAGTTGGTAAATAATTTTAACTAAATAATTTTTAGTTTGATGCGCCGAGGATCATCAGGGTGAACTTCACAGGGGTAAGTTGAGCCTATGTGCAATAAATTAGCCGCCATATCCGGCAAAGGAACTTCTCTTTCCAGTTTATAGGCGTGTTTGTTGTTGGGTTGAATATCATAGTTAATACGATATACTGATTGACCGTTTTTTATTTGATCAGTTTTGGTAATATTTAAAATTTTGGCTTGCGCTGGTATGCCATTTTGAAAGTCTCCTTGATCCACATTGCCCACACAAAGCCCTGATGTTCCAGCATTAAAATCATTACTGCCAATATTATTATTGATATTGATAATATTATTGCCATAATTCCAATTAGCAAAAGTTATTTTTTTCGGTTTATGAGGATGAATGCGTACCGGTACCATTGATCCGGAAACAATGGTGGACATGGCAATCATAGGTACGGGCAGGCGCTTGTTAACGGTATAAGGAGCTTTGCCGGCAGTATGTATTTCAGCTTGAATGGTTAGTAAAGGAACACCGTTTAACTTTACGCCGGTGTCAGTAACGGATAATATTTTTGCTTGTCCTGGCAAGCCATTTTTCATCAACCAAGCATGATCGCGATGAGTTTTATAAAACACAATGCCCACAATGATAAACATTAAAATAATGAAAGCACCAACCAATAACACAATGCCTCCTCCACTGCCAAGATTCTGTAAAGAACTGAATAATATTTTTGGTTTAGACAAAATAGATTGAATGGAAAATTGAGAATTTTGTGGACTATTGCTTACACTAAAAATTATCAACATAAAAACGGTAAAGAAAATAACATAGATTAAACCAAAAATAATGGAAAATAATGGTCCTCGCGGCTTTAGTAAACTTTTAAAAACAATACTGGCAATAGTAATCACAATTAAAAATCCAAAAAATCCCAGTATAATATAAAAGGTATAATCATCAGTTCCTAGATCATTTTGATAGGTTCCTCTGCCGGAGATACGAGCAACTGCATCTGCCGAAAGCGGCGCACTTACCAGCACCATTATCGCCGTTGCCAATTTTAATAACAAAGCAGGTGTTTTTTTCATAATTATCATTTTAGTTTTGTAATTATTATTGGTTTATTATACTCTTTAATTTTAAGAGTGCAAAAATTTTAGGAAATGTAGACAGTAAAAATAACTGTGATATAATAAGAGTATTGGGTTTTTAATAAAATAAAAATAAGGAGGTATGAAAAAAATTATTTTAGCCAGCATTTTAATGATTGGAGCTTTTTTGTTTGGCTCTCAACCAGTTAATGCCGGCACGGTGTTTTTTGACGACATGGAAAACGGCGTCAATGATTGGACCAGCGATGGTTTGTGGCATTTGCAAGAAAATCCGCAAGACATCACTATCAGTCCCGAGATCAATCCGGATTTAGTGTCTTTGCCAGATTCTGGCAATCTGCCTTATGCCTACTCTGATGATTTTGCCTGGTGGTATGGCGCCGCTAGTGACGGTACTTTTATGGGAGAGTGGACAGTAGATTCTCAGAGTGATAAAAATGGCGGTTTATCCGATGATGCTAATTTGGGTAATTTAGTTTCCCCGGAAATTGATTTAATTTCCGCCGATAATGCTACTTTGTCATTTTGGCACTGGTGGGAAGTGGAAGGAGTAGATGTTGATCGTTATGATTTAATGAAAGTATCTGCATCTACAGACGGAGGCACAACTTGGACAGAGGTAGCATTGTTAAACCCGGCCAATGATGTAGACGGTGAATCTTGGAGACCATACAGTTCCGGCGGTTTAGGGCAAGTTGGCCAATGGTTATACACCACTGTTGATCTATCCGCTTATGTCGGCAACACTGTTAAATTACAGTTTAATTTTGATACGGTTGATGCCAATTATAACGGTTTTCGAGGTTGGTTGATTGATGATGTGTTAGTAACTGACGATGCCACTGTTAAACCATCTTTTGACTCTCAAAGTTCGCAGGCAGTAGCGGAATGTACGGGAGAAGACGGTGCATCGACCACCACCCCGGCTCAATTTTATGTACAAACCGCCCAGAGTGTTCAAGTTAATGCTGATGGTGATTGGTATATTACTCCTACCGGTTCAGATGATTATGTAGCCAAGGGCACGGCGGGAATTACCAGTAATGTTTATTTAAACGCCGGATTTTATACCCTTTGGGTCAATTTTAATTCTGATCAAATTTGTCCTGATATGACGCCGATTTACGCCACAGTAAGTTTTTACGGCGGCGCCGGTCAACCCAGTGCTCAGGTGGATACGATAGTTTCTTTTTACGGTGAAAATTTTGTTGCTAATTCTACCGTTGCTTTTGACAGTACCACGGCAGAAAGTATTGTGGTGAGCAGTAAAGAATTGCACGTTACTGTGCCTGCCAGTTTAACAGATGGGCTTTATGACCTTACGGTTACCAATCCCAATGAATCAAGTGCTACTTTAGCCAAGGCCCTCACTGTTACCAGCGTAGATGCCCCGGATATTTATGCGGTCTCTCCGCAAGAAATAGATAACTCGACAGAAACAGAACTGACTATTTCCGGTTATCATTTTGCCGAAGGAGCAATAGCCACGGTGGGAGGAGTGCCTGTTGCTGATTTAACAGTTGCGGAAGGTGAAATTACCGGCACTGTTTTACCCGGTGTCTCCAGCGGTTATCAAAATGTTTTAGTGATAAATCCCGATGGTCAAACTACCAAACTGGTCGGTGGTGTTTATGTGTCAGACAGTAGCGTTACCGGATATATGCCAAGCGGTAGTAAGATTAAAGCGCCGAAAAAAGTAAAAGGCATAAAAGTGGCGCATGTTAAAAAAGTAAAAATGACCGTATCCTGGAAGAAAGTAAAAAATGCGGAATTTTATGTGGTTACTGTTAAAAAAGGCGACACCATCATCACCAGCGTCAGTACCACCAAAAAAAAGCAAGTTATTAAGGGTTTACAGAGTAACAAAAAATACAAAGTAAATGTTCGGGCGGTTGGTCAATATTTGGGCGGTCACGTTTCTAAATCAGTAAAATTCAAAACTAAATAGTGATTTACTGAGAATAATTTAAAAATTAGAAGGGAGTTTTAAGCCTTAAGGGGTTGACTCTCTTCTTTTTTTTTGCTAAGATTAAGCTAATAAGTATTAGTTTTAATTTTTTATGGAAGGGGAAAATACTCGTTTGATTAGGAAAGATCGCGTTTCAAAAATAGTTAGTCTTCAAGATTTACCGCCATTAACCGAAACAGAAATAAAATTTAATACAGGCTTGTCTAGATTAGTAAAATTTATGACAGTCTGCCAAGAAGAAAGCAGAGAAGCACCATATGATGATTCTAATTATTTACAAATGCAAACCATTGACATACCCCCAAAAATCAAAGGTTTGAATCAACTTTTACAAGAAATGCAAAGTCAAGGTATTCCCATTCCTAGATTTGATGGATCTCATTTCGAAATTACTAAACAAAACGGAGAATCATTTATGTTTTCTTTAGCTTTAGAGCACGCTGTATTTGACGATGATGTTAGACAGCTGGTTCTTTATACAACTCCACATCGTATAGCAAGGCCTGTTTAATACTTTGAAATCAATTTTGCATAAGGCCAGATACATATTGCACTCCTAACCAGTAAGGAGTATGCAACAATTCAACATCAGTAAGGGGGTAAAAGGGTTTTTTCGATTGTATGAATATGGTCTAAAATATGACCGTATGGAAAT
>Ga0208977_1000112_pt1 | contig 90657 bp, 99 predicted proteins | sample RifOxyA2_FD_184030 | JGI IMG/M metagenome (GOLD analysis project Ga0208977, IMG submission 184030) | Groundwater microbial communities from Rifle, Colorado - Rifle Oxygen_injection A2 (SPAdes) | ecosystem: Environmental > Aquatic > Deep subsurface > Groundwater | place: Rifle, Colorado, United... | reverse complement strand
GATATTGCAGTATCAAATTCTTCTTTCTAAATTATTTGTCATTCCTACATATAAAGTACCATTACGTTTACTAGCAAGAATATATACAAAATAAGTTTTATCCATAATAAGTATGTTTACTGGATACCAGCCTTCGCTGGTATGACCTTGCGACAAATAATATCCTATATTTCTGGTCTTTTCATGAATTTTTTAAATTATTTTTTCAAACCAAAAATCAGATGATCGATTTTATTTTTTGACTTTCAGAAAAATATCATATAAAATTTTATGGCTTGTATTCTAAGCAGGTTTTTGGTATCGAGTTTAGCTTTGAATGACCTTTCGGTAAATTGAGCTGGCAATAGCGCTGGCTTTGTATTAAGAAGGTTTATTTTCATATTTTATAAAAAATCATGGCTACCAAAACATTCACCAAAAAAATCGTAAAATCTGTTAAAATTTCTAAAAAACTAGAAAACCCTCAAAAGGAGAAAACAGCTGGAGCTATTTTAGAATTTAATAATAACAGGGAAAATTACTCCAAAGAAAAATCCGTGGTGCCAATTCCTAATTTGATAGAAGTTCAGTTGAATTCTTATCAGTGGTTTTTGGAAAACGGTATTAAAGAATTATTAGATGAAGTGTCTCCGATAACTGATTTTTCCGGCAAAAAGATTGAACTTCATTTTTTGGAGCATTCATTTGAAGCGCCAAAGTATGATGCCAGAACGGCTTTGAGTAAAAATATTACTTTGGAGGGATCATTGAAGGCAAAAGTACAATTGGTTAATAAAGAAACTGGTGAAATTAAAGAACAAGAAGTGTTTCTAGGGCCGGTGCCATATATGACTGAAAACGGCACTTTTATCATTAATGGCAATAAAAGAGTTGTAGTTAATCAAATTGTTAGGTCTCCAGGCGTGTTTTTCGCGAAAAATCCTTTATTCCCAAAATATTTTAACGCTAAAATAATTCCTACCCGTGGATGTTGGTTGGAGATTGAAACAGATAAAAGAGGCGTAATTTCCATTAAAATTGATAGAAAAAGGAAAATGCCGGTCAGTTCTTTGCTTAGAGTGTTTGGTTATGAAAGGGATGAACAAATTTTAGGTTTATTTAAGGATTTATTGGTAAACGCGGAAGAAAATTTTATTTTAAAAACCCTGCAAAAAGATTCGGCCAAAACGGCTGATGAAGCCTTGATTGCCGTTCATAGAAGGGTAAGGCCTGGCGATCTGGCTAATCCGGAAAATGCTAGAGCCTTGATTGAGTCAATGTTTTTTGATTTTAAAAAATATGATTTAGGTAAAGTTGCCAGATACAAAATCAACAAAAGACTAAATTTGGACACACCAAATACTAAAGAATATCACACCTTCCAGGTTCAGGATTTTGTGGCGGTGTTGAGAGAAATTATCAAATTAAATATTGAAGGAGGTGTTTCTGATGATATTGACCATTTAAGTAATCGAAGAGTGAGGGCGGTTGGCGAATTAATGCAGTTGAAATTTAGAGTAGGCTTGGCTCGCACTGTTCGTATTGTTCAGGATAGAACGACTTTGATGGATTTATCTCAAGTGATACCTAATCAATTGATCAACTGTCGTCCGATTACCGCAGCTTTAAAAGAATTTTTTTCTAACTCTCAGATGTCTCAATTCATGGATGAGACAAATCCGTTAGCCGCTTTATCTCACAAAAGACGTTTATCAGCAATGGGGCCGGGAGGTTTGTCGAGAGAAAGAGCTTCGTTTGAAGTGAGAGATGTGCATCCTACACATTACGGCAGGATTTGTCCGATTGAAACACCGGAAGGTCCAAACATTGGTTTGGTTACTCACTTATCAACTTACGCGAAAATTAATGAATATGGCTTTATTCAAACTCCATACCGAAAAGTGAGGAATACGGTAAAAAATGATCCCAAAGAAACAATTGGCAGAACTATTGATGAAACAATTCAATTGCCAGGAGAAAAGAAGCCTTTAATTGAAAGTGGACAGATAATTAGCGAGAAAGACGCCAAAAAACTCGCTTCTTTAAAAAACAAAAAAGAAATCATTGTTAGAAGTTATTTAACTAATGAGTTTGACTATTTTGATGCGGACGAAGAAAAATCGTTGGTGATTGCTCAGGCTGGCAGTGAGGTGAATGAGAAACTGGAATTTGTGAAAAATTTAATTCCAGCCAGAGTAAATTTGGAGCCGGTATCGGTGCCTTATGCGAAGGTTACCAATATTGATGCTTCGCCAATTCAGGTGATTTCTATTTCTACTTCTCTTATTAAGTTTGCGCATCATACTGAAGCGGTACGTGCTACCATGGGAACAAATATGGCGCGCCAGGCAGTGTCATTGGTTAGTCCAATAGCACCGATAATAGGGACCGGAATGGAAGCGGCGGTAGCGAGAAGTTCCGGACAAATGATTTATGCGGAAGAGGATGGGCAGATTCTAGATTTTGATGCGGAAAGTATTACGGTCATTTATGATTCAGGGCGCAAAGTGACTTATTATTTAGATATATATGAAAGATCAAATCAGGCAACTTGTATCCATCAGCGAGTTAGTCGTTTATTACAGCCTGGCATAAAATTCAAAAAAAATGCGGTATTAAGCGATGGGCCATCAATAGATGGTGGAGAATTAGCCTTAGGCACTAACCTGTTAGCGGCGTATTTACTATGGGAAGGATATAATTTTGAAGATGCGATTATTCTTTCTGCTCGATTGGTGAAATGCGGAGTTTTTGATTCTATTCATATTGAACGGTATATCGTAGATGTTAGAGATACAAAATTGGGACCAGAGATTGTGACCAAAGATATTCCTAATGTTAGCGAAAATAGGTTAAAAGAATTAACAGAAGATGGTGTGATTAGAATTGGAGCCACAATTCATCCTGGTGATATTTTGGTGGGCAAGATCACTCCTAAAGGGGAAACAGAGTTATCTGCGGAAGAAAGATTATTGAGGGCGATATTTGGAGATAAAGCCAGAGATGTGAAAGATACTTCTCTTAGATTGCCAAGTGGCACTATGGGTAAAGTGGTAAGAATTCAAAGTTTTGACAGAAAGGATGGTGATGAATTACCGCCAGGCGTTATTAAACAGATTCAGATCAGTGTAGCGCAAAGAAGACAAATTTCTATTGGCGATAAGCTGGCCGGAAGATATGGAAATAAAGGAGTGGTTGCGGCGGTGGTTGCGGAAGAAGATATGCCTTATTTGCCAGACGGTACGCCAGTGGATGTGATTTTAAATCCATTGGGAGTAACTAGCCGTATGAATGTTGGCCAGATTTTGGAAGTACATTTGGGTTGGGCGGCTAGTAAGTTAGGAATTAAGGTGGCAACGCCAGCTATTAACGGTATTTCTTCGCAAGAAGTTAAAGATCTCTTGAAAAAAGCTGGATTACCTGAAGACGGTAAAATTACATTATATGATGGACGTACTGGTATACCGTTTGATCATAAAATCGCTATCGGCTATACAGAAATTATGAAACTGAACCATTTGGTGGAAGATAAGATACACGCTAGGTCGGTTGGACCATACTCTTTGGTAACTCAACAGCCGTTAGGAGGTAAAGCTCAGGCTGGTGGTCAACGTTTTGGAGAAATGGAGGTGTGGGCATTGGAGGCTTATGGCGCCGCTCATATTTTGCAGGAAATTTTAACGATCAAGTCCGATGACGTCTTGGGTAGAACTAACGCTTACGAAGCCATTATTAAGGGTGATCAAATTAAGGCTCCTGATGTGCCAGAAAGCTTTAACGTTTTAATTAAAGAATTGCAAAGTTTAGGTTTGAATGTGGAATTATTAAATTTGAGTAAGGATGAGAAAGAATTATTAAAAGAAAATAATATTGATGCTGAAATTTCGGTTGATGATGTTCAGGAGGCCGATGTACCAAAAGAAGATCAGGAATATGATCTGGATAAGAATTTTGATGAAGTGGAACATGAAAAAGTAGAAGAGGAGAAACCAGAATTTGGAGAAGAGCCAGACGCAGCGGTCACCACGGAAGAAGAGGAAGAAAAAGAAGAAAGTGTGATAAAAGATTTAGGACAAGAAATAGAAATTCCAGAAGTGCCTTCAGATGAGGAGTTGGATCAATTGAAAGAATTAGAAGAATTAGGCGAATTAAATGAAGATCATGATTCATCTGAGGTGGAAAGCCTAGATGATATTCAAAGCGTTGAAGAAGCTGAAGATGAAAAGAGCAAAGAAGCCGAAGAATAAATTTTAATAATTTATATTTTTAATCATTAAAGCTATTCCTTTGGGATTCCAAATCGTTCATATTCAGTAGAAAAGCCTTTTGGAGTTCTAACTCCCTACATTAATTTCAAAATTATGACACAAAAACTTTTTAATGCCGTTTCAATATCTATAGCTTCTCCAGATCAAATTCTGTCTTGGTCACACGGTGAGGTAAAGAAACCTGAAACTATCAATTATCGTACACAAAAAGCCGAAAGAGATGGATTGTTTTGTGAAAGGATTTTTGGTCCTACGAAAAACTATGAATGTTATTGCGGAAAATATAAAAGAATCCGTTATAAAGGCATTATATGTGAAAAGTGCGGCGTTGAAGTCACTCATTCTAGAGTCAGAAGAGAACGAATGGGGCATATTAAGTTAGCTGTACCGGTAACTCATATTTGGTTTTTACGTTCCACTCCCAGCAGATTAGGACTGCTTTTGAACTTGCCGATCAGGACGATTGAACAGGTGGTTTATTTTGCCGCCTATATTATTATTAGTGTTGATAGTGATGCAAAAAAGAAGGCTCTAGAACAGCTTGAAGAAGAGTTTAAAATGTATAAACAAAAAGCTTTGAAAGATATGAAAAATAAAATTACCGAGGGGCGAGAATCTTGTAAGGACAGTAGTGACCAATTAGATGAAGAAATCAAGAAAATAGAAAAAGAGACTTCTATTTATATTGAAGAGTTAGAATCCAAAAAACAAGCGGCTAAAGAAGAATTAAACATGTTAAGGAAAACCGGCGTGCTGTCTGAATTTGAATTTAGAAATTTATCAATGAAGTTTGGACATGTATTTAAAGCGGGAACTGGAGCTGAAGCCATTAGGGAAATTATCAGCGATATTGAACTTAGAAAAACTTTGGATGAATTAAAAGAAGAGCTGAAAAGATCTTCTGCGCAAAAAAAGAAAAAAGTTATTAAAAGAATTAAATTTATCGGGGGTCTATTAAAGGCCAATATCAGACCAGAATGGACAATTATGACTATTTTGCCTGTCATCCCGCCTGATTTGCGCCCAATGGTTCAATTAGATGGTGGTCGTTTTGCCGCTTCAGATTTAAATGATTTATATCGAAGAGTGATTAATAGGAATAACCGTTTGAAAAGATTATTGGCAATAGGTGCGCCTGAGGTGATTTGTCGAAATGAAAAGAGAATGCTTCAAGAAGCAGTTGATGCTATGTTGTGTAACAATGGTCCTCATAGCGGTAAAACAGTATTCAACATTGGTAGCAAACGAAAATTACGATCATTATCTGACATGTTGAAAGGTAAGCAAGGTCGATTTAGACAAAACTTACTTGGTAAACGTGTTGATTATTCAGGACGTTCTGTAATTGTTGTTGGTCCAAAACTTAAATTGCATCAGTGCGGTATACCTAAAAAAATGGCTTTGGAACTTTTTAAACCATTTGTGATCGGAGAATTAATCAGAAACGGTTTTGCTCCTAACATGAAACATGCGGAAAAAATTATTATTGCGGAAAAACCTGAAGTGTGGGATGCCTTGCAGGTAGCTACTCAGAATTATTATGTGTTGCTGAATAGAGCACCAACTTTACATAGACTGGGTATACAAGCATTCCAGCCTATTTTGATTGAAGGCGATGCGATTCAGATTCATCCTTTAGTTTGCGCGGCTTTTAATGCGGATTTCGATGGCGATCAAATGGCGGTGCATTTGCCTTTGTCAAAAGAGGCTCAAGAAGAAGCAAAAAACATTATGCTTTCATCTCTTAATTTATTGAAGCCATCGAGCGGTGATCCAACGACTACTCCGGCTCAGGATATGATTTTGGGATGTTATTATTTAACTCGTCTTAATGAAAAAGATAAGAGGGAGATTGTTTTTGCTGATCTTAATGAAGCGATTATGGCTTATAGGCACGAATATGTCCATTTACAATCTTTGATCAGAGCTCGTGTCAATGGTGAAATTATTGAAACTTCAGTGGGCAGGTTGATTTTTAATTCTTTTATTCCTAAGGAACTGCAATTTATAAATAAAGCTATCAAAAAAAGTGACTTAGAATCATTAGTAAGCAAATGCTATGAGAAGATTGGACAAGAAGCAACGGCAGTGCTTTGTGATAATTTAAAACATGTAGGCTTTAAGTTTGCCACTAAATCAGGTTTAACTTTTAGCGTTGAAGATTTGATTGTGCCAAAAGAAAAAGTGGAATTGATTAAACAAGCTGACGCTGTTATTGATCGAATTAATGATCAATTTCAATTAGGTTTAATGACGGACAATGAGAGATATCAACAAACCATTGAAACTTGGTCTAATACCAAATCTGAAGTTTCAGCAGCCATGGTGAAAGAATTTAATAAATTTAAAGATAATGATATTTATTATCAAATAGATTCAGGCGCTAGAGGTAACTGGGGGCAGGTAACTCAGTTATGCGGCATGAAGGGGCTGGTAAAGAGTCCAACTGGTAAAACGATTGAATTGCCAATTAAAGAATCGTTTAAGGAAGGTCTTGAGCCTTTGTCTACTTTCATTGCTGCTCATGGTGGTAGAAAAGGTAAAGTTGATACGGCTTTGAAAACAGCTGAAGCCGGTTACCTTACTCGCCGCTTGGTTGATGCTGTGCAGGATGTGATAGTCAGGGAAGCTGATTGTGGATCATCTTACCAACATATTATTGCTAGAAGTGAAAGTGATAAAATTGGTGAGGCGTTTGAAAATAGAATTTTTGGAAGAGTCGTAACGCAACCAGTTGTTAACCCCAATACCGGGGAAGTCATTGTTAATGTAAATGAAGAGATAAGTAGTGACGCGGTGAGACAAATTGAAGAATTACAAGTTAGCGAAGTGGCGGTAAGAGCAATTTTTGCTTGTAAAACTGAAAATGGCATTTGTCAAAAATGTTATGGTAAAGATTTAAGCACCAACAAAACTGCTGAATTGGGAACAGCCGTTGGTATCTTAGCGGCGCAGAGCATTGGTGAACCTGGCACACAGTTAACCATGCGTACCTTTCATACTGGTGGTGTGGCTGGAGCTTCGGGTGAAGAAGACATTACTCAGGGTTTAACCAGAGTAGAAGAATTATTTGAAGGGCGCTCGCCTAAATTCCCAGCGGTATTAAGTGAGGTGGATGGCGTCGCTCATATTAATAATAAGAAGAATCACACGGAAGTGCATATTACTCCAGATAAACCTTTGGAATATGTTTATGATATTGAACCTGATATGGAAATCAAAGTGCAAGTTGGCGAAGAAATCAAGGAAAAACAAATTTTAGCTAGATCCCCTTTCAAAAGAGTGGTTAGATCAAACATTTTTGGCAAAATTTTAAGCCTAGATAATTGTGAAATTAGAATTATGGCTGGTACTGTGGAAGATAAAATTTATGAAGTTCCTACTACACGCCGATTGCTTATAAAAAATAAAGATAAAGTGTCTGTGGGGACGGCGCTTTGTAGGGGGCCAATTGATCCCCGTGAACTCTTGAGACTAAAGGGCCCATACGAAGTGCAGAAATATATTATTAAAGAAGTGCAGAATATTTACGCTAATCAGGGACAGACAATTAATGACAAACATATTGAAATAGTAGTAACGCAAATGTTATCTAAATCTAGGATTACTGAGCCTGGAGATAGCACTTTCTTGATTGGACAGATCATTGAAAATAATACTTTGACTAAAACTAATGAATTATTAGCGGCAGACAATAAACGACTTATTAAAGCCGAGCAGTTATTATTAGGATTAACGAGAGTGTCTTTGCAGACTTCTAGTTGGTTGGCGGCAGCTTCATTCCAAGAAACAATTAGAGTTTTGGTGGAAGCGGCTACCACTAAGAGAGTTGATTTGCTTAAAGGCTTGAAAGAGAATGTAATCATTGGTAGGCTGATTCCAGCTGGGCGAAATTATCAAAAAATGATTGCCAAAATTTAATATAAAATTGATTTTTTAAAATTTTTAACGTAAAATCCACAAGCTTTAATAATTAAGAATTGATAATCTAAAATTTAAAATCTAAAATTTCTCTAATGTCTACCATTAATCAATTGATACGCCGTCCGAGAAAGAAAAAAGTTTGTCGCCAACCTGCTCGTGCCTTGGGAGCGATATTCAATACTTTGAAAGACAGACGCTTATCATTCAAATGTCCTCAAAAAAGAGGCGTATGTACTAGGGTTTACACTACTACCCCCAAGAAACCTAACTCTGCTTTAAGAAAAGTAGCTAAAGTGAAATTAACTAATGGGCATGAGGTAATTGCTTACATTCCAGGCGAAGGTCATAATTTACAGGAACATTCGGTGGTGATGATTCGTGGCGGTAGGGTAAAAGATTTACCAGGTGTGAGATATCATATTATTCGTGGCAAACTTGATACTCAGGGCGTCGACAAAAGAAGACAGGGACGCTCTCTTTATGGAGCCAAAAAGCCAAAATCTTAATATTTATAAATAATTTTTTATGTCAACGACAGCTAACGCACCAAAACCTAAATCTAATTATAAATTAGGAGTTTACGAAGAAAAATTTATAAATTATTTAATGAAGCAAGGTAAAAAAACCATTGCCAGGCAAATTTTTACTGACACTTTGGATTTGATTAAGGAGCGCAAGAAAGGAGCCGATCCGTTAGAAGTTTTTAAGGCCGCGATAGAACATGCTAAGCCAGCGATTGAAGTGCGTCCAAAAAGAGTGGGCGGAGCAATGTATCAAGTACCAAGAGATGTACCGCCAGCTAGGCAATTAATGTTGGCTTATAGGTGGATACTAGAAGCTGCAAGACACAAGAAAGGCAGTCCGATGTATAAGAAACTTTGTGATGAATTAATGCAAGCTTCAGATAATACTGGAGCCGCAGTTAAGAAGAAAGAAGATACACATAAAATGGCTCAAGCCAACAAAGCTTTTGCTCATTTGGCGAGATATTAATTTGTTGTATTTGTAAAATTAACTAGTTAATATGGATGAAATTTTTGGCGTACAACAAATCAGACTGAGGTGGATTTCATAATTAAAGATGAAAATTTATTTGAAGCTGTGGAAGTAAAATGGAATGGTGGAGCAAAACCAAAAAGTTTTGAAACTTTGAAAAAATATTATCCAGATATTCAAACTAGGGTAGTTAGTAGGGAGGAGGTATTGGCTGAAATCTAGATTCAAGTATTAATAAATATTTGCTAATTTGCATTTTTACGCTTATAATTAAAGTATATTTAATAATTTTGCGCAGAAATGTTAAACATAAACGCCCTATATCAGGTTTTACAAGATTCACAAAAAATTCCAAATATAAATGTAATTGAAAGGCGAAAATATATAAATTTTTTAAAAAGCAATATTGATGCCAAGCCGATTAAAGTCATAAGCGGATTTCGAAGAAGCGGGAAATCTTATTTGCTTAAACAATTAGTGTTGTTTTTAAAAGAGCATAAGTCTATTAATGGGAAAAATATATTTTTTATTAACTTTGAACATGATCTTTTGTTCAATAACAGAAAGTTAGAAGATTTAAGAAAGTTATTTGAACTTTTTAAAGAAAATATTTGGGAAAAAGGAAAAATATATATTTTTCTTGATGAAATTCAACTAATCGAGGGATGGGAAAGTTTTGTAAGGACTTTATATGAAGCAGGACAAGAAAATTATGACATTTATATTACTGGTTCGAACAGCTCGCTTCTTTCAAGTGAATTCAGTTCTGCTCTTTCAGGAAGAGATATTAACATGACAGTTTATCCTTTTTCTTTAAAAGAATTTTTAAATTTTAATAAATTAAATATTATTTCAGAAGGAGATTTTTATGAGAATAAAATTTTGATTAAAAAACTTTTTCATGAATATTTTTTGCATGGTGGAATTGTTGAAAGTTTTTCATTAAATAAAGAATTCAAGAAAAATTATTTTGAATCACTTTTTCGTAAAGTCCTGTTAGACGACATTATAAAAAGATTTAACGTCAGGGATATAAATGTTATTGAAAATTTATATAGATTTATAATTTCAGATATTGCATCTGTTTTAAGCCCAAAAAATTTACAAAATTCATTAATTCGTAATCAGTATAAATTATCTGTTCCAACTTTATATACATATATTAATTATTTAGTTGAATCTTTTGCTCTATTTGAAATGAAAAAATTTGATTGGAAATTACATAGTATTTTTGATAAAAATTCAAAATATTTTTTAATAGATAATGGTTTAATTTCTGCCTTGAGTATTAATAGAAGAGATATTGAAGAAAAACTTTTAGAAAATTTAATTTTTATGCATTTAAAAAGACAAGGGTTGGAAATTTATTATGGTAGAGATGATAAAGGCAAAGAAATTGATTTTTTAGTAAAAAAAGCTAATAAATTTACAAAAATTCAGGTAACTCTTGAGTTAAATGATCTAAATTACGCAAGAGAGTTAAATAATTTTGTCTTAGCTGAAAAACACAACATAAAAGGTGAAAATATTATATTAACAATGGATGATAATGAAGAGGAAATTTTATATAAAAACATTAAAATTCAGAAAAAAAATGTACTCAAATGGATGCTTTTTTGAGGATTTCAGAAAATTATCATTGTTTTGATTTAAATATAAAAGTGAAAGTTGCAATTACAGTATTGGCGTATAAAGTGTAAATGTAGCTATCAAGATTTTATAGAAAAAACTAATTAAATTATCAAAAAAAGAAAAATTGATTTTGGCAATTAATTAAATAATTTATCGTATTCAATTTTTACTGCTGATAATTGACAGAATGCTTGCATAAATTCACCATAGGTAAGTGTAATAATTTTACCGGTATTCCATGGATTTGAAACAGAAACAGTTTGGTGGAATTTATCAACCTCAACAATAGAATAAGCGTGACCGTTGGCAAATTCTTTTTCGTTTACATGAAAATTATCTCTATCGCCTTGTATTGAAGGCGCTGTATTTACAGTAGCTATATATTTACTACTATCATAGTCTGCTAAAAATTGAAACAACTCTGATCGTGATTTAGAATCAGCATTATTAAATGTTTTTAATCGTCCATATTGAAACCCTGTATGCCCGCCAAGTTGTGAATTGCTATTAATTTTAATTTTGCTAAAATTTTCACCTAATAAAGATAGTAAAGCCTGATGTCCGAATCCTCCCTCTATTACTGATCTGTTAAGTGTGCGATCTGGAGTAAAGTTTTTTATAAATGCTGCTTCTAGAATCTGATATAAAATCGGTCCTTTTACAGGCTCAAGGAATTGTCTTGTATCTAATTGTCCTTTTGAGTCGCGTTTTCCGTATCCTGGATTAGATTGTCTTTGCAGGTCTGAGCGATAAACTCGATATTTTTGATAAGTTCGACTACCAAGTGGTATTTTAACTTCCCAATAACCATCTTTGACTTCTATTGATGTTCTTATTAAAGTTTCAAAGTGTGGCGATATTCTTAAACTATTTAAAGCCGCAATTAAATAGCAGTTTCCAACATTTTGTTGAAACATACTTCCCTCTGTAATAGAGCCACTCATTTCTATAAAATCTTTTTTACTTAAAGTTGCTTTTTTTTGCAAAGTAAGATTTTTTCTTTGTTCAAAAGCGGCTACAGGATCTCCTACGAAGGTTTGCCCGTCTTTGATAGTTTCTATTGTAGGTATTGACCAGATTTGATCAATTTTATTTTGTTTTATTTTCCCTTTTTTTTCTAAAGTATATATCCCTTCCTGTGGAGAAATATTTATAATTTTCCATCCTTTTTCAACAGTTTGGTTATTTCTTTTAACATATACTTCTTCTCCTATTTCAAAATTATGTTTTTTATTTTGCTCTAATCTAAATCCATGTCCATGAGCCACCAAATGTAAATTATAATATTCAAGATCAGTTTCAGTTATCACCCTGTAAGGTGCAACTTTACGATTTTCTAGAAAATAACTTATATTTGCTACGGGTTGTTCATTGGCTATCATTAATGGATTGCCATTTGCATCTTTTACAATTCTTATTTCTCCTGGTGTTGCGAGTGCTGGCAACAAATTTAAACCTTCGCATGGATAAGTCTGTATGCCACGATCCTGTAAATTTTCATCAAATTCAGTTAGTGATCTTTCATATCTTGCCTCGCGAGCTACTACAAAATCGAAATTACCAAATATTTTTGTCCCATTGGTAGATCCTTTTTCTGCTGATCCATCAGATATAATTAAATTGTTTCCTTGCGTTTTAATTCTAACATGACTTGTAGAAATTATTTCAAGCATAGGATTTCCAGTTTGATCATTAAAATTATGCATTAGCCCATTTAATGAGTCTTTGCCCCAAGTGATTCCATCAGCATTAATTGGTGTGGGTGGAGCATGTTTTTGTGTTGTTTCATTATAATAAGTAATAAAAAACTGGCCATTATTTTTATAAATTGTGCCAAAATATAAATTTCCACGAGTATATAAATATATTTGACCATTTTCACCTTTTAACTTAACAATTTTTGTTTCCATTGTTTGGAAAGAATATTCTGTTTCTGGTAGTTTACGTGCAGGTTCTCCAGTTAATTGTAATTTTTCTATTAATACTCTTCTTTGCTCTTTATTAAAGATAGGCTTGCCATTGCTATCTTTGGTATTAGTTAAAATTGCAACTTTTTCCGCCAAAATGTCCATCGGCATATTGCCAATTCCATAACCTTCAGCTACTCCATAATAGTGTGCCAGCAAAATTGCACGTTTTTGATTAATAGTTAATGAACCAGGTTTTAAACTTAATTCTTTGCATATTTGTTCCTGTGTTAATCCTTTTTCTTTTACCAAATCAGCAAAATCTTCTGTTACTCTTGCTTGAGTTTGATATTTTTTCTTTAATTGATCATATTTCGTTGTTCCATTTTTTAAATTATTAACAATAGATGGCTTATTTGCTTTTTGCAAAGCCTCCAACTTCATCCTCGCAGGTTCAAACTTAACTGTTAAATTCAAATAATCTATAATTGTATAGCTAACTTCTTCTATTTTTTCCTTAATTTCCTTTCTTTTTACCGCATCCGCTTTCATAAATCCAAGACCTAAATTCTTTGCAATTCCATTCCCTAATTTCAAAAGAGCCATAGTTTTGGCATTATCAAGACTCATTTTTGCAAAATCTTCCATAGTAGGTAATTCACGATTTCCTACTACAAATTCACCAGTTGAGAAAATTTCAAAAGTGGCATATTCAGCTAATAATTCCACTGGTTTTCTGTTTTCTGCCGCTAATTTGCTAATATGTTGGCTGGATTTAATTTGGCAATTTTTTAAATATTTAACTAGGTCTTTAGCAGTTTTAACGTGATCAGATGGAGCATGTATACCTTGCGTTGCTAATCTTTTTTCTGCTTCTTTTGCGGTAAACTTTATCTGTTCAGTAGTCATTTCTCCAATATTTCCAATTTTAATTTCACCAGCTTTTAGATATTCAGCTAAATTTTTAGCAGTTCTAACGTGATCAGATGGAGCGGTTATTCCTCTTCTCAAAAGATTTTTTTCTACTTCCTTGGCTGTAGCCATTATCTCTTCTTGAGTCATTTTTTGTTCTAAAATTTTTGCGGTAATCTGTTCTGTTGTTGCCTCTAATAAATTTAAACGAGTTAAAGCTTTGGCAATTTTATCTCCAGCTTTGAAAGCTCCAAACATTACAATATTAGTTGCAAATTCAGTCCCCCAGCCTCGCAGTCCACCTTCAGTTAATGTTTCATGTGCTGAACTTAAGCCAGCTCTAATACCTCTGTCAGTACTATCAACTAAAAGTCCAACACCAGCATTCCCAATTCTTGTTGCAACAGTGAACATACCAGCTTCAGCTACCAAAGCTACATACCAGGGAGACGCCATACATCCTGTTACAGCGCTAATTGCAATTCCTGATCCGATTATAACTATCCAGTGGCCAGCTTCTTTATAAAACTGCGGGTCTTCTAATTTTGAAACTCTGGAAATATCATAGCCTTGTTTCATATTCCTGATATCAAATTTGATACCCGTGATTGGACTTCGAAAATATGGATAAGATGGATCATCTGGCTTTTCACTGAATTTTTTCCAATTTCCTGTTTTTATTACGGCATTAAACCATTTTATGTCGTAGGCAATATACATACTTTTTTGTTGCTCCAATGTCCGTTTTTTCTCCGCAATTTTTGCCCTATCAAGATTATCATTCACTGCTAAATTCTGATCGGTTTTCCCTCTTCCGGCTGATGATAATAATTGTAAATTGCAGGTTCCTAATTCTTCCAAAATTCGATTAAATGGTCTTTGTTTTAATTGATTAATTTCATTTAAATTAAAAGTTGTCTCGGAAGCGCCAAGATTTTTGTTATAATTTTTAGTATACAAATTCGTTCCTTCCTGAATCGCTTTTGTGTTAGCTGGATTTATTAGTGAAAGAGCCTGAATTGATTTTGTATCATTTGTTGAATGATAGAAAAAAACTCTTTGTTTAATTAAAACTGCTAAAAGTTGCGGATTATCCTTGTTTCTTTCGGCAAAATTGGCAAACCCTTCCTGTGATAATTTGATACATAATTGGCAGAGCGGATGTTTCTTCCCTAAAATAAAATAAAAATTATTTAAAATTTCAGATAAGGAATTGAGAAAATTTATTTGTAGTAAATTTCTAGCTTCTTCTTCCTTTCCCATAAAAAGCTCAGCACTTTTACTCCAATTCCTTCTTTTCCCGGTAAAAGTTTCTGCTAAAATTAATAAATTATTTAAATTTTGTTGATTGTTAGGATTTGAACAGCAATTTGCTAAAATATTTCCAGTTTTTTCATTTTCTTTATCAATATTTGACTTAAATAAACGTTTTTTTTGTTCAAGATAATTAGCTACAATTAAATTTAATCTCTGAAAATAAGTGTTAATTAAAATGTTATATGTGTTTTGATTTTGACCAAGATATTCAAGTGTAGGATTTTTAAAAGCTGTTAATTCTTCTTTTGCTTTTGTTTTTAAAAAATCCTTATTTGGTAAATCTAATAAATCAATTTGAGCATTAATAAAATTTAAAGTATGTGAATACCCACTTTCAATCGCTTCTCTGAGATCACTTGGATCCCATTCGTTAGCTTTGTTCTGTTCTCTAGTTTCATCTTCTTTGTGAAGTAAAACATTATTAGGTCGATTACCTTCATCTTTTTTTGCTTCTGTTTTAATTTGTTCAGTTAAATCTTTAAAAGATTGGGATTCTTGTAAAAAAATAAAACTATGGATGTTTTTTAGAAATTTAAACATTTTCTAACTTTTTTAAAATATTTTCAGCTTCATCCTCATCAAGTGCTTTTTGTTTTGTTCTTGATTCTGTAATGACTTTATTTACTATTTCTTGAGTAGATTTGTTAAAATTTGAAACTATTTCTTCACCTTTATTTTTTAATTCCTCAAAATCTTTTTGCTCCTGAATTAAGGTTTCGTAAAGTTTTTTCTGTTCTTCCAAAGACATTGCCTTAACTTTTTCAATATATTCTTCCATCTCTTTTCCATGGAATTTAGCTTTCAAAGACCTTGAATTGCGTATCATTTGGATCAAATCTATTTTCGCTGTTTGAATTTTCGCTAAAGCTGGCATTAAAGAAATTTTAAATTTTAAATTCTTAATTTTGAATTAATATATTTTGTTTCCAAATTTAGAATTCAAAATTCAAAATTCAAAATTTTTATACATATTCTTTATATTTTATCATATTTTGCCTCAGATTTTAATCAAAATATCTTGCTTTTTAATTGACAAACACATACAATTTCGCAGCTAATTATTGGTTTGAAGGTATGAAGGAGTGAAGGAGTTTTTTTCACACTTTCACACTTTCACACAAATTAATAATAAATTTATGTCAGACGATCTCAAAAAACTTAGAAATTTCGGTATTTGCGCTCATATCGATGCCGGTAAAACCACTACTACAGAAAGAATATTATTTTATACCGGTAAGAAACATAAAATAGGCGAGGTTCATGATGGAGAAGCAACGATGGATTGGATGGAACAAGAAAAAGAAAGAGGTATTACTATTACGGCGGCTGCTACTACTTGTTTTTGGAAAAATTCTAGATTTAATATCATTGACACTCCGGGACACGTAGATTTTACAGTCGAAGTGGAAAGATCTATGCGTGTTTTGGATGGGGGTGTTGTGGTGTTGGATGGTTCCCAGGGAGTGGAGCCTCAATCAGAAACAGTTTGGAGACAAGCTGATAAGTATAACGTTCCCAGAATTGTATTTGTGAATAAAATGGACAAACTTGGCGCTGATTTTTTCTTCTCCGTGAAATCTATTTACGAAAGAGTGAGTAAAAATGCCATCCCAGTTCAATTACCAATTGGTGCTGATAGTACTTTCTCGGGAGTCATTGATTTGATAAAAATGAAAGCTTATAAATTCGAAGGTCAGCATGGTGAAAACATTATTGAATTTGAAATTCCTGATGATATGAAGGCTCAATCATCTGAAATGCGCGCTAAATTGGTAGAAAAGGTATCTGAAACTGATGATGTATTAATGGGAAAATTTTTGGAAGGTCAGGAATTAACAATGGAAGAAATTAAAGAAGGTATTCGTAAGGCAACAATTGCTGTTAAACTTTTTCCTGTTTTTGCCGGCAGTTCCTTGAAAGACATTGGCGTTCAATTGGTGCTTGATGGAGTGATGGATTATCTTCCTTCGCCGCTTGATGTTGAGGCTATAAAAGGTATTAACCCTGAAACAGAAAAAGAAGAAGTGAGGGAAGCTGACGATACTAAGCCATTTGCAGCCATTGCTTTTAAGATTGCCACTGATCCATTTGTTGGTAAATTAGTATTCTTCCGTGTTTATTCAGGGACATTGAACTCTGGCAGTTATATTATTAATTCTAGAACTCGTCGAAAAGAAAGAGTGGGCAGAATCGTGCAAATGCATGCTAATTCCAGGGAAGAAGTGAAGGAGGTGAAAGCTGGCGATATTGCCGCTTTGATTGGTATCAAGGAAGTGGTTACTGGCGATACTCTTTGCGATGAAGATCATCCAATCATGTTGGAATCTATGGATTTTCCTGAACCAGTGATTCAGATTGCGATTGAGCCAAAGACTAAGGCTGATCGTGATAAAATGGGTATTGCTTTGCAAAAATTAGCAGAAGAAGATCCTACTTTTCATATGTCTACCGACCATGAAACAGGACAGACCTTGATTGCTGGTATGGGTGAATTACATTTGGATATTATTGTGGATAGGATGAGGCGCGAATTTAAGGTGGAGGCTAATGTTGGTAAACCACAAGTGGCTTATCGAGAAGCGGTGGAGAGAGAGGCGGAGGCAGAAGAGAAATATGTTAAACAAACCGGTGGTCGTGGACAATATGGACACGTGGTGATTAAGTTAATTCCTTTGGAAAGAGGTGCTGGCTATCAGTTTGATAATAAAATCGTGGGTGGTAAGATTCCAAGGGAGTTTATTCCGGCCGTAGATAAAGGTATTCAGGAAGCGATGACTAGAGGTATTATTGCTGGCTATCAATTTGTTGACGCTAAGATAGAATTAATTGACGGTTCGTATCATGATGTGGATTCATCAGAGTTGGCCTTCAAAATTGCCGGGTCTATTGCTTTTCAAACGGCGGCTAAAACTGCTGGTGTGATTTTACTTGAGCCGATTATGATGGTGGAGGTGATTACTCCTGAAGACTATTTCGGGGATGTGATGGGTAATTTAAGTTCAAGGCGTGGACAAATTAAAGAAACTGGTGCTCGTGGCATGGCGAAGTTTATTAAAGCGGATGTGCCTTTGGCGGAAATGTTTGGATATGCGACGGATTTAAGGTCAATGACGCAAGGCAGGGCAAATTACACAATGGAATTTTCTTATTATGCTAAATGTCCTCAAAATGTTACAGAAAAAATAGTGACGGAAAGAGGGATGAAAAAATAATTAATAATTAAAAAATTAAGATTAAAAATGATTTTGCAAAAAATTTCTTGCAAAGTTTGAATATTTCCCTTAAAATCGTTTGGCTTTTGGAGAGTTTTGTGAAAACTCTCACTAATTTAAACTTTAAAAATTACTATTATGGCAGACGTATTTGACAGAAGTAAACCACATCTTAACGTTGGTACTATTGGTCACGTAGATCATGGGAAGACAACCTTAACATCCGCTATTACTGCAGTAGCCGCCGCAAAATGGGGAGGCATCAATAAAGTGGTGGCTTATGATCAAATTGATAACGCCCCTGAAGAAAAAGCTAGAGGTATTACTATTGCTACTTCTCATCAGGAATATGAAACTCCAAACAGGCATTATGCTCACGTAGACTGTCCAGGGCATGCTGATTATATTAAAAACATGATTACTGGCGCTGCTCAAATGGACGGAGCGATTCTTGTGGTAGCTGCTACTGATGGCGCTATGCCTCAGACTCGTGAACATATATTATTGGCTCACCAGGTAAACGTGCCATATATAGTGGTATTCTTGAATAAATGCGATATGGTGTCAGATCCGGAGATGTTAGATTTGGTAGAAATGGAAATCAGAGAGCTTTTAACTAAATATGAGTTTCCAGGTGATGAGGTCCCGATTATTAGAGGATCAGCCTTGAAAGCCGCTGAAAATCCAAGTGGTCCTGATGCTGAGTCTGTAGTTAAATTGTTAGAGGCTCTAGATAGTTACATCCCTGTCCCAAAGAGAGACCTCGATAAGCCATTTTTGATGCCGATTGAAGATGTATTTTCAATCAAAGGTCGTGGTACAGTGGTGACTGGACGTATTGAGCAAGGTGTGGTGAAAGTAGGGGAAGATGTTGAAGTGGTGGGAATAAGAGAGACGAAAAAAGTGACGGTAACTGGCATTGAAATGTTCCATAAATTACTTGATAGAGGTGAAGCTGGTGATAATGCTGGCGTGTTATTGCGTGGAGTAGAAAGAACAGATGTGGAGCGTGGGCAGGTAGTCGCAAAACCAGGCGCAATTACCCCTCATGTGAAATTTGAAGCGGAAGTGTACATTTTATCGAAAGAGGAAGGTGGTCGACATACTCCTTTCTTTAAAGGATACAAGCCGCAATTCTATATCAGAACGACCGATGTAACCGGTGCGATTGAATTACCTAGTGGTGTTGAAATGGTTATGCCTGGAGATAACATTAAAATGGTGGTTTCTTTGGGAGCGAAAATTGCGATGGATGAAGGTTTAAGGTTCGCTATTCGTGAAGGAGGTAAAACGGTTGGAGCTGGCGTGGTAACTAAGATTATTGAATAATTTTATAAAAATGACTCAGCAACGTATTCGTATTCGTGTTAAAGCGTTTGATCATGCCATTATAGATAATGCTTGCGCTTTGGTAATACAAAGCATTGAAGAAAACGGCTCTTTGTTTATTGGTCCAATCCCTTTACCAACAAGAATAGAGAAATATTGCGTTAATCGAGCTACTTTTGTTCATGGTCGATGTAAAGAACAATATGAGATGAGAATCCATAGTCGGATGATCGATATCATTCAATGCACTCCTAAAACAGTAGAAGCTTTAAGTAATATTGATTTGCCGGCTGGTGTTGACGTGGAAATTAAGATGCTGGCGGTTGAATCCTGATTTTTAAAATTTCTTGTTGACTTTTTAATTATCAGCCTTTAAAATTTAGCGGTCTTACGTTAGATTGGCAAATGAGGTATAACCAAATTTGCTGACTATTTTAGTCTCTAACCTCTAATAAAATGCCCGGATTAATGGGTACAAAACTCGGTATGACTAGATTGTTTAAAGAAGATGGTACGGTGGTGCCTGTAACTTTGATCCAAACAATGCCTAATGAAATTCTTCACAAGAAAACTATAGAGAAGGATGGTTATGTAGCGTTAGTGGTGGGATTTTCTGGTTTAAAGAAAGAACAGAAAAACAGGAAATACAGGTTCGTGAAGGAGTTTAAGCTTGACGCTGGCGATTCTGCTCAGTATGAAAAAGGACAATTTTTGAATTTAGATTTATTTAAGGAAGGTCAATTAATAACACTTTCTGGGTATTCAAAGGGAAAGGGTTTTGCTGGTGTGATGAAAAAATGGAAATTTCATGGTGGTCCAGCTACTCATGGTTCACATATGCATCGCCGACCTGGTTCTATAGGTTGTCGTGCTAAACCGGGACGAATAGAAAAGGGGAAGAAAATGGCCGGCAGAATGGGCGGAGCAAAAGTTACGCTGAAGGGTCGGGAAATTGTTCTGATAGATGCGGGAAAAGGGGTGATTGGGGTGAAAGGTGCGGTGCCTGGTTCAGTTAGCAATTTAGTAGTTATTTCTTAATTAATTTTTCAAACAATGGCCTCAATTGATTTATATGGACAATCCGGCGAAAAAAAAGGAGAGATAAAGGTGGATGATAGAATGTTTAACGTTGAGAATTGCGATCATGCTTTAATTCATGAAGCTTTGATTAGGCAGGATTCTAATGCTAGAAAAAACATCGCCCACACTAAGACGAAAGCAGAGGTTAGAGGCGGAGGCAGGAAGTCGAGGCCACAAAAGGGAACTGGTGGTGCTAGGCAGGGAAGTATTAGAAATCCTCATATGAAAGGTGGTGGTGTGTGTTTTGGCCCAAGAAATAATAGGAATTTTTATAAAATGATGCCTAAGAAACAACGCCGAAAGGCTTTGTTCTCGGCTTTAACTTTGAAATGTCGAGATAAAGAAATTTTAGCTTTGGAATCTTATGATTTTCCCGAGTTAAAAACAAAAATTTTTGCCGCTATGATTGAAAGGATGGGATTGCAGGGAAAGATTTTGCTGGTAGCAGATGTTAAGAATAAAATTTTGGAATTATCGGCAAGAAACTTAGAAAATGTAAAAGTTATTTTGGTTCATAATTTAAATATAAAAGACGTTTTGACTTATAATAAAGTTTTGTTCTTAAAAAACTCTCTATCTGTGATGGAGGAGATGTATAAATAATTTTTTATTCTATAATAATAGTTTATAAAAGTTTATGTTTGATGTTATAAAAAAAGTCATTATTACGGAAAAAAGCGCGGCAAAAAATGATAAAGGCGTTTATGTCTTTGAAATCGTTAAAAATGCTAATAAAATAGATGTGAAAAATGCGATTCAACAGATTTATGGAGTTAAAGTAGCAACTGTTAAAACGGTCACACTGCCCAGTAAATCTCGTATGGGAAGAAGTAGGTTGCCCGTAATGAAGCGTCATGCTTGTCGAAAAGCGATAGTTACCCTTAAGGGTAATAAGACTATTGATGTTAATGTTTTCTCTAAAGAAGAAAAAGAAAAAAGTAGAAAAGAAAAGGTAGAAAAGAAAAAAAATATTAAAGTGTAGAACATAAAAAGCAAATCATTTTAATTTAGAATTTAAAATTTCTCTAAGATGGCCATTAAATCATTCAAACCGGTGACTCCTGGAAGAAGAAATATGACGGTAGCGAGTTTCAGTGAAGTGACAAAATCAAAGCCAGAGAAGTCGCTTACTTGCTTTATAAAAAATCGAGCTGGTAGGGATTCAAATGGGACTATCTCAGTACGTCATAGAGGCGGTGGACATAAAAGACTATATAGGATGATAGATTTTAAGCATGATAAGTTGAGGGTGAAGGGAAAGGTAATGAGCGTTGAATATGATCCTTATCGAAGTGCTTACATAATGATGGTGAGTTATACTGATGGAGAGAAGAGATATCATTTGGCTCCTAATGATATTAAAGTTGGTGATGTTGTGGTTAGCGCTCCTAAAACATCCATAAACACGGGAAATCGTTTGCAGATTGGCAATGTTCCGCCGGGTTTTAATATATTTAATATAGAATTAAACCCTGGTTGTGGTGGTAAATTAGTGAGGTCAGCGGGGACTTGCGCTCAAGTGGTTTCTACTGATTCAGGAAAATATGTGCAGGTGAAATTTCCTTCAGGCGAAATAAGGTTAATTAATAAAGAGTGTTATGCTACGATTGGTACTGTTGGGAATCTTGATCACAATAACATTACTATAGGCAAGGCGGGAAGATCTAGGTGGATGAGAAGAAGGCCAGAGGTTCGTGGTAAAGTGATGAACCCATGCGATCATCCTCATGGCGGTGGAGAAGGCTCTAATTCTATTGGTCTTAAATACCCTAAGACTCCATGGGGCAAGCATGCTTTGGGAGTAAAGACTAGAAAACGCAAGCATAGTGATAGGATGATGATTCAGAAAAGAAAATAATTATAAAAATGATTCAAAATTTAGAATTTAAAATTTAAAATTTTTCCAATGTCTCGTAGTTCAAAAAAAGGTCCATATGTTAATTTAAAGCTTCAGAAAAAGATAGCCGGCTTGAATGCTAGCGGTCAAAAGAAAGTGGTGAAAACGTGGGCTAGGAGCTCAACTATTTTTCCGGAGATGATTGGCCATACTTTTGGAGTTCATAACGGGAGGAAATTCATTCCCGTCTTTGTTACTGATCAAATGATTGGTCATAAACTTGGTGAATTCTCACCAACTAGAATATTTAAGGGGCATGGAGGTAAACTCGCCAAACAACAAGCTACCCCCGCTAACTAAATAATTTTATTTTAGACTAATGCGTGCAATTTTAAATAAAACTCGAATATCGCCAATTAAAGCCAGGGTTATCGCGCAGGTAATTAGAGGCAAAATGGTGCAAGAAAGTTTAGATGTCCTAGCTTTAATGCCAAAAAAAGCGGCAAAAATTTTCTATAAAGTACTGAAATCTGCGGCTTACAATGCTAAGAATAATTTTGGACAAGATCTTAAATCGCTTTGTGTTTCTAGTGTGCAAGTTAACGAAGGTGGCGTTTATAAAAGGGGAGTGCCAAGGTCAAGAGGGAGGGTAAATCCGATCAGGAAGCCAACAAGTAATATTAGAATTGAATTAGTGGCGAAAACACCGATAAAAAAGACTACACCACAAGCTACTCCAAAAATTATTAAAAAAAGCACAAAAAAGGACATTAATTCGTAATTTAAAATTTAAAATTTCTTCAAAGATGGGACAAAAAGTAAATCCAAAGGTCATACGCATAGGGATAATAAATGACTGGAGCTCAAAGTGGTTTGTTAACAAGAAAAAATATTGTAATTTTTTCCATGAAGATCTTGCGATTAGAAAATTTTTACTTGAACTTTTCCCGCATGGAATGATTGCTAGTATTGATATATTAAGACAATCAAATAAAACAGCTTTAAATATTTACACTTCCAAGCCGGGATTAATAATTGGTAAATCTGGTGATGGGATAGAGGATTTAAAGGAAAAGCTTAAGAAAAAATTTTCTATTCAATTCTCAATTAACGTGCATGAAATAAAAAATTCTTATACCAATGCTCAATTGGTGGGAGATAATATCGCTCATCAGGTTGAAAGGAGGTTGCCTTATAGAAGAGTGGTGAAAGCCGCCTTGGCCAAAGCTAAGGAGGAAGGGGTGAAAGGTATAAAAGTTTTTATTGCGGGTAGGCTGAATGGAGTGGAAATTGCTAGATCAGAGATGTTTATTGAAGGGACAATACCTTTGCATACATTTAGGGCTGATATAGATTACGCTTTGAGTGAAGCAAAAACCAGATATGGCATTATTGGAATTAAAGTTTGGATTTATCGAGGAGACGTGTTCAGGAAGAAAGTTAATATTAATAAAGTGGAGGAAGCTTAAAATTTCAATTTTAAATTTAATAATTTCTAATGTTAATACCAAGTAAAACTAAGTACAGGAAACAACATCGCGCTAGAGGTAAAGGATTCGCTGGTTTGACAAAAGCGGGCAGTGAATTATGTTTTGGCGGTGTTGGCTTGAAGGCGGTGGAAAGTGGTGAAATAAATTCAAGACAATTAGAGGCGGCCAGAAGAGTGATTACCAGAACAATCAAACGTGGTGGAAAAGTTTGGATAAGAATATTTCCAAATAAAGCTATCACTAAAAAAGCAGCAGAGGTGCCAATGGGATCTGGTAAAGGATCGGTAGAATACTATGCTTTCGTAGTGAAGCCAGGACGTATTTTGTTTGAAATGGATGGAGTTAATGAAGCTGCGGCAGCAGAAGCATTAGCTTTGGCTGGTTATAAACTTCCGGTAAAATGTAAAGTAGTTACTAAAAATAATTAATTTTATGTTAAGCAATAGCGAATTAAAATTATTGGGACAAAAAGATTTGTTTAAGTTAGGGGCTGAAAGTAGCCGTGAATTGCTGAAATTAACTTTGGCAGCTAAGAGTGGACAATTAAAAGCCAATCATAAAATAAAAGAATTAAAAAAATATATTGCTAGGATTAATACGTTTTTAAATTGAAATAAGACAATATAATAATAATTTATTAATATGCGCACAAAAACTGGAACCGTGATAAGCAAAAAGTGTAATAAAACAATTACTGTCGTGGTTCATAGGTACAAAACTCATCCTAAGTATAAGAAAAGATATAAAGCTTCATCTAAATTTTATGCAGATGATCCTGAAAATCAGTATAAAGAAGGTGATCAAGTAGAGATCTATGAAACTAAGCCATTGAGTAAGCTAAAAAGATGGACAGTGGTTCGCCCTCAAAATAAATAATAATCTAAAATTTAAAATTTAAAATTTAAAACTTCCATGATTCAAAGACAAACAATGCTAAATGTCGCTGATAACACTGGAGCGAAAAAAGTGAAATGTATAGGCATACCTGGAGGTACTGGGAAAAAATACGCCAAAATTGGCGATATTATTGCGGTGTCAGTAAAAGAGGCTTTACCTAAGGGGGCTGTGAAAAAAAAGTCAATTCAGACGGCTGTGGTGGTGCGTGTGAAGAAAGAATTTAAAAGGAAAGATGGTACCTATGTAAGGTTTGATGAAAATGCGGTAGTGATTGTTGCTAAAGATAATATGCCAAAAGGAACTCGTGTTTTTGGTCCTATCGCCAGAGAATTGGCTGATAAAGGTTTCCAAAAGATTGTTAGTTTGGCTCCTGAGGTTATATAATTTATTTAATAATAAAATTTTAAGATGAAAATCAAAGCTAATGATAGCGTATTGATAATCACGGGTAAGAATAGATTGAAAACCGGAAAAGTAATCAGAACCATTAAGGGGGAGGATAGAATAGTGGTGGAAGGTGTCAATTTACGCACTAAGCATATAAAAAAGACAAAACAAGGGGCGGGGAGAAAAATTCAATTTGAAGCCCCAATTCATGTCTCAAATGTAAAAGTTATTTGCCCGGAGACCAAAAAAGCCAGTAGAGTCGGTTATATTTTCCAGGGTAAAAAGAAAATTAGAATTGCTAAAAAATCGAAACAGGAATTAGATAAAAAAGTCACTAATTAAAAATGATCTTTTAATTTAAAAAAAATAATATATACTAAATCGCCTTTAAATTTTTAATAACCAGTATTGTGAAAGAACTTTATTTAAAATCCATTCCGGTTGAACTGCAAAAAGAGTTGAAAATAAAAAATAAATACGCAGTTCCACTTCTTAAGAAAATAGTTGTCAATATTGGAATTGGTAGTCATATTACAAAGCAAGGCAAGAAAGATTATGAAACTTTTGTGGACAGCATGAAGTTGATAACTGGGCAATGTCCAGTAGTGAGAAAAGCAAAAAAAGCTATTTCTAATTTTAAATTAAGACAAGGCATGCCAGTTGGTTTAGTGGTAACATTGCGAGGGCGTAGGATGTATGATTTTATTACCAAATTAATTAACATAGCTTTGCCACGTATTAGAGATTTTCAGGGATTATCAGTAAAGGGCTTTGATAAAGAGGGTAATTATAATATTGGAGTCAAGGAGCATACAATTTTTCCGGAAATTAACGTTGAAAATGTTACTAATATACATGGATTACAGATAAATATTGTTACGAGTGCTGATAATAATTATGGAGCATTTATGTTGTTAAAGAAGATGAACTTCCCGTTTAAAGATGAAGTTCGCCCTAATATTTAAAAATTTACTCATGGCTAGAAAAGCACAAATAATCAGAACAGATAATTTACAAAAAAGTTTAGAAAAAAGCTTAACGGTAAATAAAAAAATGCCGTTTGGCGTAAGAGCTTATAATCGATGTCATCAGTGTCATCGTGTGGGGGGATATATGAGAAGATTTAAATTATGTAGAATTTGTTTTAGATTATTGGCTTCTAGAGGAGAAGTTCCAGGAGTAAAGAAGTCTTCATGGTAATTAAAAAGAAAAAAATGTCATTTTTGCTTGCTGAGGATCTATTGTCAGTGAAAATTCTCTTTTCTGGAGATTCTGGCCAAGCCAAAGTGACCAAGGCTTTAAACTTTAAAATTTCTTAAAATGTTAACAGATCCAATTGCCGATTTTCTGACAAGAATTAGGAACGCTCAAGGCGCGCAACACTCGCAAACAGAAATTCCTGCCTCACGCGTCAAAATTCAGCTGGCGGAGGTGTTGAAGAGCAGAAGGTATATTAAAGATTATCAAGTGGTAGATAAAAAAATTTTAGTAGAATTTAATCAGGAAAGAATGAATTTGAATTTAAGAAAAATGAGTAAACCAGGTCAAAGGATATATGTCGGATATAAAAACATTCCAAAAGTGCTAAACGGACTTGGCATGTGCATACTTTCCACTCCGGAAGGGATAATGTCAGGATTTGAAGCAAGGGCCAAAAAATTAGGAGGTGAACTATTATGTAAAATTTATTAGTATTTCTATAAATTTTAGAATTTAAAACTTTCTCAAATGTCACGAATAGGTAAAAAACCAATAACTTTGTTGCCTGGAGTAACTTTTGTTCAAAAGGAACAAGAGGCAACCGTAAAAGGACCGAAAGGTGAATTGAAATTTATTGTTCATAAAGATATTAAGGTAGAACTTGGTGATAATAAAATAATTTTATCTTGCGTTTCAGAAGATCCGTTTGTGAAAACTATGTTTGGAACAACCAGAGCGATACTTAATAACATGGTAAAAGGAGTGGCAACTGGTTTTCAGAAAGCTTTGGAAATTCAAGGGGTTGGCTATAAAGCAGTGTTAAAAGGAAAAACGCTGGTTTTGAGCTTGGGCTTCTCTCATGAAGTGAATTATGTCCCTTTAGAAGGGGTTGACTTAGCTCTTGATGAAAAACAGAAAAATATTATTTATGTAAAAGGTATAGATAAACAGAAAGTCGGGGAAGTGGCCGCTCAAATTCGTGGATTTAGAAAGCCTGAGCCATATAAAGGTAAGGGTATCAGATATCTGGGCGAAAATATTTTACGTAAAGCTGGTAAATCAGCCACTAAATAATAAATAAAATTAAGAAAAATGACTAAAACTCCATTACACATAGTTAGGCGACAAAGACGCCATAAAAAAATCAGATCAAATATGTCTGGTACAGCTGATAAACCACGACTGGTGGTTTATAAAAGCAATACTTCAGTATATGCGCAGTTAGTGAATGATAATAAAGGACATGTGTTATGCGCGATAACTGATTTGAAAGTGAAAGCGAAAAATAAGACTGAAAGAGCTCAAGTAGCAGGTAAAATCCTGGCGGAAACAGCGGTTAAAAAAGAAATAAAGACCTGTGTTTTTGATAGGAATGGGTATAAGTATATAGGCAGAGTGAAAGCTTTTGCGGATGGTGCTCGATCAGGAGGATTGCAATTCTAATTTATTTAAAAATTTTTAAATGTCTAAAGCAAATTCACAAAAAGGCTCTTCTCAAAAAGAATTTGAAGAAATATTAATTTCGTTGGATCGTGTTACCAAAGTAACTGCCGGTGGAAGACAGCTTAAATTTAGAGCCTTTGTAGTTGTTGGTAATAAAAATGGTAAAGTCGGTTTAGGAATGGGAAAATCAAATGAAGTAACAGGCTCAATTCAAAAAGCGGTTAATCAAGCTAAGAAGAATTTTATGCGGGTGCCTTTGAATGGATTTACCATTCCTCACGAAATTAGTGTTAAATTTAAAAGCGCTAAAGTTTTATTAATGCCTGCGGCTCCAGGTACAGGTTTAATTGCTGGATCTTCCATTCGTCAAATTTTAGATTGCGCGGGAGTCAAAGATGTATTAGCTAAGAGATTTGGCACAACTAATAAAATTAATAATGCTAAAGCTACCATGAAAGCCTTAGCTCTACTTAGAGAATTGCCATGGAAGAAAAATGATAAAAATAAAGATGATTTAAATAATAATGCTCAGAAAAACACTACTGAAATACAATTAGAAAAGAATGTTGATCAAAATAAAAAGCAAGATGAGGGAAGGAAAGAAGAACCAAAAGCCAAAGTTGTTAACAAAACTAACTTAAAAAAATCTTAAATTTAATTTAAATTTCATGTTATTAAAAGATTTAAAAACTAAAAAACATAAAGGTAAAAAAAGAGTAGGACGTGGTAATGGATCAGCTCATGGTACTTATTCTACTCGGGGCATGAAAGGTCAGGGTTCAAGAACCGGTGGTCTTAAGCGGCCAGGATTTGAAGGAGGACAAATGCCTTTTATTCAAAAAATCCCTAAACTGAAAGGCTTTAAACCTTTAATGAAGACTAGGTATCAAGTTATAAACGTAGAAGACCTTAATGTTTTTGCTGATGGTACGGAAGTTAATGCTGAGTCACTTTATGCTAAAAAAATCATTTCCAAGCAAAATGCTCCGGTTAAGTTGTTGGCTAATGGCGATTTGAAAATAAAAGATTTAAAAGTAAAAGTGGCCAAATGTTCTATAAGTGCTAAAGCAAAGTTAGAAAAAAATAATTGTGATCTTCAAGGAATTACCGTTTAATTAAATTATGCGTAATATTGTACAAAGAATCTGGCAGGCACCTGATTTGCGTAAAAAGATTATTTTTACAGTCGCTATCTTGATTTTTTATCGTTTATTGACACATATCAGTACGCCAGGTGTTAACATAGAAGGGTTAAAAGCAATTTTTAATCGAAACAATATTTTAGGTGCTTTTAGTTTATTAACCGGTGGATCAGCGGAAAGTTTTTCTATCGTGATGATGGGAATTTCTCCGTATATTAACGCTTCTATTATTTTACAACTTTTAGCCGTTATTATTCCTAAGTTTGAAAATTTAAAAAAAGAAGGGAAACAAGGTCAGGAAATAATAAATAGATATACCAGATATTTGACTTTTCCTTTGGCATTTTTGCAGTCTTATGGAATGATATTGCTTTTAAATTCTCAAGCTCCAATTATTTCTGATGTTAGCGATTGGAAAATCGTATTGCCTATTATGTTGATTACCTCAAGCGGTACAGTGCTTTTGGTATGGCTGGGAGAATTAATTAGTGAAAAAGGCATTGGCAATGGCATATCATTGTTAATTTTTACTTCCATCATTTCCCGTATTCCGCAATTAATTGGACAAAATTTGTCTTTAATTACCACTGGCGACCAGCAGCTAGTAGTTAAGTTTGCTAGCATTGCCATTATAACTTTGGTGTTGACGATTATTGTAACTTTATTCACAGAGGCTCACCGAAGAATACCAATCACTTATGGCGCGCAAAAAAGATCAAGTGTAGATTCTAGTTTGCCGATTCGTGTTAATCAGGCGGGGATGATTCCGATAATTTTTGCCGTATCAATCTTGACTTTCCCAGTCATCGTTGCGCAGGTTTTTAGCTCTTCTACTAATCCTTTGATTCAAAGCGTAGCTAGTTTTATTTTAAATCATTTACAGGAAACTGGGCTGACATATATTAGCACATATTTCGTGTTGATTTTATTGTTCACATATTTTTACGTTAGCATTACTTTTGATACTGATTTGGTGGCTGAAAATATTCAAAAAAGAGGGGGGTTTATTCCAGGCATAAGACCTGGGAAACAGACCAGTGAGTATATTAAAAAAGTTTCTGATGCGATGAATTTATATGGTGGCGTTTTTATAGGAGCTATTGCTACCATTCCACTATTGATACAATTTACTTTTTCGGAATGGAATTTAGGATCAGCTGCATTATTGATTAGCGGCGCCGGAATTATTATCGTCGTGGGCGTAGTGTTAGATTTGTCAAGACAAATCCAGACAGAATTAATGCTACATCATTATAAGAAACTTTATTAAAGTGGTTAGTTGTTAGCGGTTAGTGGATCAGTTCGTTTTCACAATAATTTACTTACCACTCATTACTCACCACTTATCACTCTTTTATGGATATCATCCTTTTCGGTATGCAGGGCGCAGGTAAAGGCACCCAAGGTACAATTATGGCCAAAAAATATAACCTAGCTATTTTTGATACCGGTGCTCAATTAAGAGCTTTAATTCAAACCGACTCACTATTAGCAGAAAAAGTGAAGCTAATTATGAATGCCGGTAAATTAGTGCCAAATGAAGTGGTGATGGAATTAATTGAGAATTTTATGGAAGCCAATAAAAGCGGAGGGATCCTGTTTGATGGGTTGCCAAGAAATAAAGAACAAGAGGAAAGCTTTAATTCCTTAATTAGTAAACATAGCCGAAACTTAAAAGGTATTTATATCGATTTAAGCCATGAGGAGGCTGTTAAAAGATTGTTGGGACGACGCATGTGTGAAAAGTGTAAAAGTATTTACCCAATTGCTTACTCAAACGATAATTGCGAAAAATGCGGTGGTAATTTGGTAACTAGACCTGATGATAATTTAGATAGCATCAAAACCCGTTTAGATACTTTTAAGAAAGAGACTTTGCCAGTGATCGAGAATTATGAGAAGGCGGGAATCTTAACTCGCATAGATGGACAGCAATCAATTGAAAAAGTTTCAGAAGATATATTTCAAGCTCTAGGTAAGTGTTTTTAAAATCGAGCAAAATGAATATTCATATCAAATCTAATGTTGAAATCGAAAAAATGCGCAAATCTGGTCAGGTTTTGGCTTTTGTTTTAGATCATTTAAAAAAAATTGCCAAAGCAGGCATGACCACAAAAGAACTGGATGTTGAGGCGGAAAAAATAATCAGACAAAATAAGATGTTGCCTTCTTTCAAAGGTTACAATGGATTTCCGGCTTCAATCTGCACACCTATTAACGAAGAAGTCGTGCATACTATACCGAGTGACAGGCGGCTTAAAGATGGCGATCTGTTAACAGTTGATGCTGGCGTAACGTATGAAGGCCTAATTACTGATGCCGCCGTAATAATTCCGATTGGAAGTGTCTCTAAAGAGATTACAGATTTTATTAAAACGGCTGAAAGAGCTCTGACAGAAGCTATTTTAATGGTTAAACCTGGCAATCGAGTTGGAGACATAAGCAATGCTATTCAAAAAGTGATTGAAGGCAAAGGTTACAGTGTTGTCAGAGAATTAACAGGACATGGTGTTGGTTATCATTTGCACGAAGAGCCAACAGTTTATAATTATGGCAAAAAAGGCTCTGGCGTGAGTTTAAAACCGGGCATGGCCATGGCAATCGAACCAATTTTTACCATGGGACAAAGATATATCAAAACTTTGAAGGATAATTGGAATATAGTGACAAAAGATGGCAGTTTAGCCACCCAAATTGAACATACAGTTCTGGTTACAGCAAACGGCTGTGAAATATTGACGCTGTTGAAATCCTGATTTTAAGTTAGGCTGGCGACGTAAATTTTATAATTATATCAAAAAAATATTTTTTATGCAAAAATCTCTTGCAAGTCTTAAATTACTAATGTAAACTCCAAAAGCCTCGGTTTTTGTATATATTTTTTGAAGATAAAGTCCTTATGGCAAAAAATGATGATGTCATTGAGTTGGTAGGGACAGTGGTTAAATGTCTTCCCAATACGAAATTCCTTGTTGAGGTGAATGATGATAAGTTGTTTCCTGGTGGGAAGCTGGTTGTTGAATGTTATTTGGCGGGGAAGATGAGGGTGAATTACATTAAAATTATTGCTGGCGATAAGGTAAATGTAGAAATGTCGGTTTATGACACGACCAAGGGAAGGATTACTTATAGGCACAGTAGTAATAAAACTATTGTTGATCAGAATGAAAATTCTGATTGATTGATATGAATAAATTTTCAGCTTAAATTGTATTATGAAAGTACGCGCTTCAGTAAAAAAAATTTGTGCTAAATGTAGAGTTATTAGACGAAAAGGCGTTTTAAGGGTAATTTGTAAAACTCCTAAGCACAAACAAAGACAAGGGTGAATAAATTTTAAATTTCGAATTTTAAATTTTAAATTAAGAACGAATTTAAATAATCTAAAATTTAGGATCTAAAATCTAAAATTTTCTTAAATGGCTCGTATTGCGGGGGTTAATCTTCCAAAAAATAAACGTATCGAAATTGCTTTAACTTATGTGGCAGGCATAGGTCGTAGTCTAAGCAGGAAAATATTAACAGAATTAAGAATTGATGTGAACCTGAAGGCTGATGACCTAACAGAAGATGAATTGCAGAAAGTGAGAGATTATTTAGCGAAGAATGTTGTAACAGAAGGCGATTTACGCCGTAAGGTTAGTATGGATATTAAAAGATTACAGGATGTTGGTTGTTATAGGGGATTTAGGCATCGTTTAAGATTGCCGGTGCGAGGGCAAAGAACAAAAACCAATGCTAGAACGAAAAGAGGTAAACGTACCACTGTTGCCAATAAAAAGACTATTACCAAGTAATTAAAATAACTAATTTATGGAACAACAAATAATTGCTAAAAAAAGAGGAGCAAAAAAGAAAAAAGTTCATATAACGGATGGGAAGATATATGTTACCGCTACTTTTAACAATACAATTGTTACTATTACGGATTTAGAAGGTAATGTTTTGACTTGGGCGTCAGCTGGATCTGCTGGTTTTAAAGGGACAAGGAGGTCAACGCCTTACGCTGGACAAATTGCTGCTGAAAATGTGGCGGAAAAAGCGAAACTTTTTGGATTAGAAAGGGCCGCAGTGTTTCTTAAAGGTGCTGGTCCTGGACGTGAGCAGGCTATGAGAGGATTGAACGCTAAGGGGATAGAAGTTTTAAGCATTACCGATATTACTCCTACTCCTCATAATGGTTGCAGGAAACGACGAACTAGAAGAGTATAAAAAAATAATTTTGAATTCTTAATTTTGAGTTTTGAATTAGTGAAAAAGTTTTATTAGTAAAATACCACAACTTAAAATTTATAAATATGGCACGTTATACTGGCCCAAAATGCAGAAGATGTAGACAGGTAGGAATAAAACTTTTCCTAAAAGGCATAAGATGTACGACAAAATGTCCCTTAGATAACGCTAAACCTTTTCCACCCGGACAACATGGTAAAAGCAATATTGGTAAAAAATCTGAGTACGGTCGACAACAGCGTGAAAAACAAAAAATGAGATATATGTTTGGCATGAATGAAAAACAATTCCGTTTAATGTTCGAAAAAGCTTCAAAGAAAACTGGTGTCACCGGGGATACTTTGTTACAGCTTTTGGAAAGAAGGTTAGACAATGTGATCTATAGAGCTGGTTTTGCTAGTTCTAGGGATCAAGCAAAACAATATGTAAATCACGGCTTGTTTAAGGTTAATGGTCGAAATGTTGATATGCCTTCATTTTTGGTTAAGCCAAATGATAAGTTTGAATTTAAGGCTAGCGCTAAAAAATCAAAGATATTTGAAAATTTAAAAAATTTAAAAATTAGGCCACCACGCTGGATAAAGGTAGATGTGGTTAAAGGTGGTGGTGAAATTATTGATTTGCCAAGAAAAGAAGATTTTGAAAAAGCAGTTGCTGTACAGTCGATAGTTGAGTTTTATTCTAAATAAAAATTTTATTTTTTTTACTTAAATTACCTTCCATGCATATTCTTCATGAAGACATTGGTGTACCAAAAATTAAGATTACAAAAAATGGTCACGATGCCTTAGTAACAATCAGTCCGCTACCTTCTGGATATGGTATTACATTGGGTAATGCTTTGCGAAGAGTCTTAATCTCTTCTGTGCCTGGAGCGGCAATAGCAGGGATTAAAATGGATAAAGTTACTCATGAGTATTCTGTCATTAAAGGAGTGAAAGACAGCGTTTTAGATATATTGTTGAATTTGAAAGCGGTCAGGCTTAAAAAGAACAGTAAAGAGCGAGCGATTGTCAAACTGAAAGCGAGTGGAGTGGGAGAGGTTTTAGCAAGTAACATTGAAGGGAATAGTGATATTATTGTTTTGAATCCTGAACAGTATATTACTTCCATCACTGACAAAAACACTAAGTTAGATATGCAATTGATAGTAGAAAAAGGCGTTGGTTATAAGCCAGCTAATTTAAGAGATAAAGACGAAGAAGATGCTAGTATTATTTGGAATGATGCTTTCTTTTCGCCAATTAAGAAAATTAGATATTATGTTGAACCAACTCGTGTAGGCGCTTTGACTAATCTTGATTGCCTTAATTTAGAAATTTCTACTGATGGTTCAATTCTTTCGGAAGATGCTTTGGAATTTAGCGCTAGCCTGCTTGAATCATATTTCAGCCTATTCAAGAAAAAAGCGGAAGTGCCAGAACAAGAATTTATTAGTGATTTCTCTAAAATCGCGCAAAAAGAAATTGAAAAATTAGAGAAAAAGCCAGCGCAAGAATCTTACACTCCAGTAGAAATTCTTAATTTTTCACCTAGGACTTTGAATTCTTTGATTAATGGCGGTATTGGCTCGATTGAGCAATTGGTGCAATGCAATGAAGGTAAGTTAAATAATCTTCGTGGTTTTGGAGCTAAAGCCTTAAAAGAAGTGAAAGAAGCTTTGGCTTCTAGAGAATTAGCCTTGAAAGAAGAAGAATAAGAGTTTTTTGATAGATAGTTTTTTACTTTTTATTTTCCATTTTTTACTTAAATTATGAGACACAGAGTTAAAAAAAATTCGTTAAACATGGCTAATGATCACAGGGTACTTTTAGTAAAGAATTTAGTCACTGATTTGATTGAGAATGGTAAATTGAAAACCACAGAGAAAAGAGCTAAAATTATCCAATCAGAACTTGAGAAATTGATTACTTATGCCAAAACTCATAATCAATTAATGATAATCAGAAGATTGAAGCAGGTTATTTTGACAGAAAGTGCTTCTAAGAAATTTTTAGAAGAAATTTTTCCTAAATACAAAGAACAAAAATCAGGCTTTGTGCGTATCATCAATGCTGGTTACAGAGCTGGTGATGCCGCTATACTCTGTTATATAGAACTTGTTTAATTATTTAATTTTACTGACTTGAAAACTTCTTTACCACAAAAAGGACAGATTACTAGGAAATGGTATCTAATCAATGCTGAGAATAAAGTATTAGGAGATGTAGCCTCGAAAATTGCTTCTGTATTAAGAGGTAAAAACAGAGTGTATTTTACTCCTCACATGGATTGCGGTGATAGTATAGTAGTGATAAATTGCGAGAAGGTTAAGTTAACAGGTAATAAAGAAGATTCTAAGATTTATTATTCGCATACTGGTTACAAGGGCGGTTTAAAAAAAGCTAGAGCGTCTGAATTACGAGAAAAAGATCCAGGCCAGTTAATATATAAAGCTGTATATGGAATGTTGCCTCCCACCAGATTGAGACCTTTAATGTTAAAAAGGCTCAAAATATATGTGGGCGAAAAGCATGATCACGAGGCTCAGCAGCCAACATTATTAGAAATTTAATTTTCAATTTATGGCAATTAAAAATGTTCAAAAAGAAGAATCAGTTAAAGAAGTTTTTAAGGGAGAGTATGTGTATGCTAATGGTAAAAGAAAAACTTCTATTGCTCAGGTCAGACTTTATAAAGGCAATGGCCGTATTATAATAAATGATAGAGACATTAGTGAATATGTTAAAGTGAAAGAATTGGAAAATACGATTAGATCTCCTTTTCTTTTGACTAACACTTTAAATAAATTTGATTTATCAGTGATGGTGAGGGGGGGGGGATCAACTGGACAGGCAGAAGCAATTCGACATGGTGTGTCAAGAGCTTTAGTAAGTTTTGACGCTGAATTAAGACCAACTTTAAAAAAGGCTGGATATTTAATGCGTGATCCAAGAGCTAAAGAAAGAAAGAAACCAGGTTTGAAGAGAGCTAGAAGAGCACCACAATGGAATAAACGTTAAAAATGCATTTTACTGTTTTAACCTTATTTCCAAATTTATTTGATTCTTATCTTGCCGATAGTATTATTAAACGGGCATTGGATAAAAATTTAATCAAAATAGATTTTTTAAATATTCGTGATTTTTCGCAAGATAAACATAAAAAAGTAGATGATAATCCTTATGGCGGTGGAGCAGGTATGCTTATGACCTGCCAGCCTCTTTTTGACGCAATTAAAGAGGCTAAGAAGAAGAATAAAGGTAAAGTTATATATTTGTCGCCAAAAGGAAAAACTTTCACGCAAAGCAAAGCAGAAAGAATGTCGAAAGACAAAGAACTTATTTTGCTTTGCGGGAGATATGAAGGTATAGATCAAAGAGTAATCGATAAACTTGTCGACGAAGAAATTTCAATAGGGAAATATGTACTGACCGGAGGAGAGTTACCTGCAATGATTCTAATTGATACTATCTCTCGCCTACTTCCAAATGTCCTTGGCAATGAATATTCACATGAAGAAGAATCTTTTTCAAAAATTTTAAATAGAAAAAAAGAGTATCCTCATTATACCAAACCTGAAATTTATGAAGGACTAAAAGCTCCAGAAGTTTTATTATCTGGACATCATAAAAAAATTAAAGAGTGGAGAAAAAAAACTTTATTATAAATAGTTTTTGTTAATTTTTTTTGTTATAATATTTTTGTAATATTTATTAAATTTTAATTATGGGATTTTTTCAAAAAATTGCAGATTTTTTTACTAGTACCCGCAGACCAGCATCCGACACGCCATTATTATCTACTGAAGAGTTAAAAAAGAAAATTTTGGATTTAAATAAAGATAGTAGACCATATCAAATTCGTCCAGCTAATAGTGATGAAGAAGGTGTTGATTTTGTAGCGGAATGGAAAATAGTTGACGCCAAATGGTATCAAATTTTTGCTAAAGCTGCCTTGAAAGATACTTTTAAAATTTTTCTTAAATTACATTCGGAAACTAGTGAAGTTCACGCCTTAGATCAAAGGTTTACTGTGGCTTGGTCGGCAGGCATCCCTGTGCTTAGTATGTCGGTTTCTGCCTTTAGAGGGCAGCAACAATCTGTTGAATTTGGCACTAATTATGCTTTTACGGAAAAAGGTGAACTTGGACAGGTTTATAATTATCATTTTTCAACTAATGAAATGAAAAAGCCAATTCAAGATGCGGTTACAGGTGGTGGCTGGATTTATAGAGGAGTAGTTAGAAAAGGGAAATTGTAAAAGTAATATTTTTAATCCTATTTAATTTAAAAACTACATTCTCCCCTTTCTTATAATCAAAAGCATCTAGCATCGTGCCAGAAATTTGATCAGGACGGATTCTAAGTTTTTTAAAAGTTTGTAAACTTCCGCTATAATATTCAATTTCAACATCTTTTCTATTCTGAATGGCAGTTTTTAGTTTCGCTTTAATTTCAGCAATATCAAATTCATAAACAGGATTTCCCCCAATTTCTTTTGCTTCTTTTTTTGATTTAAAATTTAATTTATTAAAAATATTTTCAATTTCATCATCTAATTCTGCACATTTCTCATCAGTAATTTGCCTTCTTATCTGATTTTCAAGAAATTCTAAAATTTCTCCATTTTGTTTTATATGTTGAAATAATTTAATAGAAGTATATAAATTTTCGAGATCTTTTGTTTCTAGTAATAAATCTATAGGAGACATATAATGAAAAATGAAAAATTGAAAATTAAGACATGATAATTATACTTTAAAAAATAAATTTTAAAATGATTAAAGCAATTATATTTGATATGGATGGAGTGATTGCTGATAGTGAATTTTGTCATATTGATGCGGAAATTAAAACCATGAAAATATTTGGAGTGGATCTAACAAAAGAGGAATTAGAAGGGTACACAGGTACTACATCGAAATATATGTATGAGCATTTAAAAGCAAAACATGATTTTTCAGCTAGTTTTGAAGAATTTTTTGAAATAAAACGCCAATTTCTTTTTGAAGATTTTGAAAAGTTTTTGAAACCAGTTGATGGAGTTATAGATTTAATTAAAAATTTGCATAAAAAAGGGTTTAAACTCGCTTTAGCTTCTAGTTCACATAGAAAAGCAATTGATTATATTTTGAAAAAATTTGAAATTTATAAATTTTTTGATGCAATTACATCATCTGAAGAAATCCAAAATTCAAAACCAGATCCTGAAATTTTCTTAAAATCAGCAGAAAAGCTAAAATTTTTGTCTACAGAATGCGTTGTCATTGAAGATGCAAAATTAGGAGTTGAAGGGGCAAAAAGGGCTGGTATGAAATGTATAGGCTTCAAAAGCCATAGCAGCCATCAGGATCTTTCAATGGCGGATTGGGTGGTTGGGAGTTTTGAAAAAGAAAAAATCTTGAAATTTATCTTGTGAATTAATATAAATATTCGTTAAAGTGTGCGGCACAGGAATGACACTGACAAAAACATTTTCAATTTTTCATTTTTCATTATTAATTTTCCTAATCCCCCACTTCGCATGTTCCCTTATTAAAGGCTCCGGATCTTTTAAGCACTCCTCCAAAACAGGTAATAAACTCCTATCCTTCAAATTTCCTGCAACAACACAGGCATTTCGTAAAAGTCCTTTTCGTTTGATTCGAATTACTGGTGAACCTGCAAATTTTTGGCGAAATTCTTCATCAGTTCGAATGGAAAGAATGTCTTTCAAAAGTTGTGTATCTCCTAAAATTTTCTTTTTTAAATCTGGTTCTTTTGTTGCTTTTGCTCGTGTATTGTGAGGACAAACATCTTGGCAAATATCACAACCATATAGCCAATCCCCTACTAAAGGACGTAAATTTTCTGGAATTGATCCTTTGTTTTCAATTGTTAAATATGAAATGCATTTTCGTGCATCTAATTTGTAAGGTGAAATTAATGCACCAGTGGGGCAGGCAGAGAGGCATTGGGTACAGGAGGAGCAACTCACCCTAAATCCCTCTCTTTTAAGAGAGGGGCAGGGGTGAGTTTTGAGTTCTATATTCGTTACCAATTCTGCCAAAAACACCCACGAACCAAATTTTTTTGTTATTAAACATGTATTTCGTCCAATAAATCCAAATCCTGCCTTAACTGCATAGGCTCGTTCAAGAATTGGTCCGTAATCGACATAGAGTTTGCAGTTTGCAGTCGGCAGTTCGCAGTTTTTCAGGATAAATTCTTTTAATTTTTTTAATTTTCCTTCAATTACTTTGTGATAATCTCTGCCATAAGCATATTTCGCAATTTTCCCTTTTAATTCTCGGTTCTCAGCTCTCAGTTCTCGGTTCTCATTAAAATAATTCATTCCCAAAACAATAATCGTTTTTGCATCTGGAAATTTTTTTAATAAATCTATTCTTTTTTCTGTTTCTTTTTTCATATATTCCATCTCACCTGCAAAATCAGAATTTATCCAATTATAAAAAGATTCCTTTTGATTTTTCTCCAAAGAATCAGCTCTCAAAATTTCCACTAAATCAAAACCAAGAGTTTTGCTGAAATTTTTAATGTTTTCAACTAAATTTTTTATAATTATATTTATATTAGTCTTCTGTTAATTTATAAAGTAATAATTTTACGGCATCAAAAACATTTTTATCGCACCAATTTTCAGATTGATTTTGTAATTCTCTTAATAGTCTTGTTAATCCATCTCTAGTTACTTTCACGGTTTCAACTAAAACACCTTCTTCAATAAATTCAATAATAACCTCTATTGTATCTAACAATTCTCTTCTAATTCTAGATATAAGTTGAACTTTATTCCATGAGATAACTCCTTCTAAAGCTAATAATAAATTTATAGGATTATCGTTTAAAGCGTCAGCCGCTGTTCGGAATCTTTTCTTTCGAATATCTTCTTTAAGAGTTTCTTTGCTCATTAAAAATTTAAATGATTTTCTTAATATGACCCAAACACCTTCAACTCTTCAACTACCTCCCCAGTCTTCAAAATTTTCAAAAGTTCTACAGATTTCTGATCTCGGAAATCACCTTCAAAATCGATATAAAAAAGATATTTACCATTTTCACCTTTTACTGGACGAGATTCAAGGCGGGTTAAATTTATATTGAGATAATTGAAAGGCATCAAAAGTTTCAAAAGTAATCCTGCACAATCAGTATTTGGTTTGATAACAATAGATGTAAAATTTTGTTTTTTTGGATTATATTTTTTGCTAATTATCCAGAATTTAGTTTTATTATTTTTAAAATCCTGAATGTTTTTATGCGCAATTTTTAATTTATATTTTTTTGAAGTTTCTTCATTTGTTATGCAGGCATAATCAGAATTTTTTTGAGCAAGAAGTGCGGCTTCTGCTGTTGAAGAGGTTTTGAAAAGTTTGATTTTTGAATAATTTTTATTAAGAAAATTTTTACATTGTGATAAAGCTTGAATATGAGATGCAATGATTTTAAAATTTTTATCTTGAGAAGCAAGGCAATGATGGATTTCCAAGTCAATTGAATTATAAATTTTTAAATTTGATTCATATAAATTGTCAAAAGTTTCTCTTTCTGTTCCATAAATTGTATTTTCAACTGGAGCTACTAAGGCATCATATTTATTTTTTTTAAATTCATCAAAAACATGACTAACAGTATCCGCAAATTCAATTTGAGCTTTTGGAAAAGCTTTTTTTGAAGCTATGCTGGAATATGTACCATTAGGACCAAGTGTGAGGATTTTCATAAATACTTAAATAATTTAGAGGTTTTATCCAAAGCTTTTTTACAATATCCTCCCATAAAATCAGAAGTTTTTTCAAATTCTTTACAAAACTTTTTTAAATCTTTTTCCAAAATAATATCTTTGTATAAATTAAAACTTTCTTCCAAAATATTCAAAACTTTTTTACTTTCAGGATTCATGATTTCAATTGCTCCATATAAATTCGGATCTTGTGCGAAAATTCTGCCAACCATTGCAAGTTCCATTTGATAAGCTGGACTTGCCACTTTTAATGTATCTTTGATATCTATTTTTAAATTCTCCAAAGCTTTGCCAAGAACTATAGCTTTGAAATGGATCAAAACCTGCACAATACTCATTAATTTATCGTGTTTTTGTGGATCTATTTTTTCTACAATGAAACCAAAACTTTTGATAAATTTCACAAATTTCTTTTCCAAAATTGTCCTTGCCGGCGAATACAAAACAATTTGATTTTTTGGGGATAAAATAGAAGGTCCAAACATAGGATGCATACCTATAACTTGAGCTTTTGATTTCAGCATTTCTTTGATTTGTAAACTTTTAAGTGAAGTAAAATCCATTACTAACTGATCCTTTCTTAAAAATTTTATATTTTTGGCAATAATTTCAGTGGCTAAATGCAAAGGCACAGAAAAAATAACGATATCGGATTTTTTGATTAGTTCTTCATTGCTAAGCTTGGTATTTAAATCGGAGATTAAAACTTTTACGTCCCCATTTCTAAAAAGTTTCGCAAAATAAGCTCCAAGGGCACCTCGCCCACCAATAATACCAATGGTATTTTTTTTAAAATTTTTATTTAGCATTTGAAAAAAAATATTTAACAAAAAAATAATATCCAAAAAAGCTAAAAGCTTTTTTGGAATTTCAAATATACTTCAAACAGAATTCTTTGGCTTCAAGGAGGAGTTTCTTCATTTCATCTTCCTTGCCGACATGAAGGTATTTGGGATTGATATCTAGAGCAATAGTTCCTTTGTAGTCTTCTTGTTTGATTTTTGCTAAGAAACTTTCCATAGGGAGTGAACCATTTTGAGGCAAAACTCCGTAATGGTTTTGTTTTACGTTGGTTAAATGGATATGAACTAGGTAATTTTTCATGCTCATGAGTAGGTCGATGATGTTTTGTTTTTTGCTGGAAGCATAAGCCGTATTCAAACAAGCATGTTTAAATTTTTTTAAATCATTAACACTATTCATGGCCGTGGCTGGTATAAAACCTAGAATTGTGTCATCAGGAGAATTCTCCAAAGCGATGGAAATAGATTCTCTTTCACGGATTTTTGGGACTTCAGTTTTGAGCCATTCAGTATATTTGAAATCGAAAAATTTTGGTGATTTGATAACAATAATTTTAGTCCCAATGGTTTTGGCAATATCGACAGCATCCAAAATTTGTCTTGATTTGCTACTGTCTTGAGTTTGAATTGCTAAAACAGGCAAATCGTATTCTTTGCATAACGCATTGATATAGTTAGCGTCAGTGGTATCCAGATTTTTCCGTGATTGCACTAATTCCAACCCGTCAAAGCCTAGTTCTTTGGCAAAACGAAAAATTCGATTCAAGCCGTATCCTTCCAGCGAAGAGGTAGTAAAAGCAATTTTCATGGAATTAGTATAAAGAAAAAAGTATAAAGAAAAAAGTAGAATTTAGTTTCCAAAAAACCATTTTGTATTATTATAGCAGATTTTATGGAATAAGTTTAGTTGTTAAGAAGGGATTTAAATTATTGAGATTTGACATGATAGTGTAAATTTGATTGAATATAACTTTCAGGTTACTCTGAAAAATATTTTTTTAAAAAATTATAATGTCGTCATATGCAAAAACAGGGTATGATGCTAAATTTTATCTTACATTTGATGATCCTCGAGAACATACAGAAATTTCCTTGGAACAATTTGTCGCTCATTTAGGCTATAATCCATACCAAAAGAATCAAGTAAAAAATCTATGTAGAGTCGTTGTAGCAAATGCTGTTTTAGAAATACGTGGATTAGTGGGATTGGCCTTCTTTATATCCTATTTTCCCTGATGATTTATTGAAGGTTGTTCATTATGATCCGAAACAAAGATTTGATTGTTGTTGGAAACAATTAAAGGAGATAGGGGAAATGTTACAACGTGAAGTGGAGAAATCATGCATTTAGAGTTTTTTTTCGATTTTTTCTTTTTTGCCCATATATGACCTCAAAACTTCAGGAATGGTGACTGAGCCGTCTTGGTTTTGATAAATCTCCAAAATTGGGATCAAAATTCTGGGGGAAGCAATGCAAGTATTATTTAAAGTATGGCAGAATTTAACTTTACCATCTTTATCGCGATATTTGAGGTTTAATCGGCGGGCTTGAAATTCATGGAAAGTTGAACAAGAATGTGTTTCGCCATAAGAATTGCGAGATGGCATCCATGTTTCGATATCATTTTTGTAAAATTGCCCCTGTCCCATATCTCCAGTGCAAACGGCCACGACATGATAAGGTAATTTCAGATCCTGCAGAACTTCTTCCGCGTTTTTTAAAATCATTTGGTGCATTTTTTCACTTTCTTCATCATCATTTTTACAAATTATTACCTGTTCCACTTTTTGAAATTGGTGGATTCGATATAAACCATGTGTGTCTTTGCCGTAGGTCCCTGCCTCACGACGAAAGCATGGTGAATAGCCGCAATATAATTTTGGTAAATCTCCTTCTTCCAAAATTTCGTCGCGATGATAAGAAGTGACAGATACTTCAGAGGTCCCGATCAGATATTTGCCATCACTTTCAATATGTCCGTCAGTTTTTCGATCGACGCCAAGGGCATAAGCCTGTTCTTCGCCACCTGGGAAGTATGAAGTGCCCATCATGGCTTCATAGCCAACTAAAAGTGGGACGATGAATGGGGTGAAACCTTTTTTAACGAGTTTGTCCAAAGTATAAAGTAAGATCGCCATCTCCAGCCTAGCGCCATCGCCTTTGAGGAAATAAAACCTTGATCCAGCAATTTTTACACCTCTTTCCATATCAATAATATCTAAATCTTTGCCAAGCTGGACATGATCTTTGATGGCAAAATTAAATTTTGGCAATTCGCCCCATTTGTATAATTCTTTATTTTCTTTGTCATCCTTGCCTTCCGGAGTTTTGTCTGAACAGGGATTCGGACACCTGAGCAGTTGATAATTCATGGTCTTTTCAATTTGCGCTAATTTATCTTCCAATTCTTTCTGATTTTTGCCAATTGTCTGCATCTCAGCCAAAACTTTTTGTTTTTCATCTCCATTTAAAGTGGGGATTTTTTTGGAAGCAGCATTTTTTTGTTGTTTGATATTCTCAATCTGCTGAATCAAGATTCGTCTTTCCTGATCAAGCGCCAAAGTTTGTTCAATATCGAAGTTTGTGATTCTTTTTTGCTGGCAGGTTTTTTTAAAAATTTCGGGATTTTGTTTGATAAGATTAAGGTCGATCATATAAGGAATGGGGTAAGGAATGAAGAATGATAGATATGCGATTATTTATTTTTTGACTTTCGTTTGCGCCAGATTAGGAAGGCTATAAAAACGATTGGGAACCAGATCGCGCCGTAGACAAAGATTCTGATGCCAATCGTGGCTAAGCTTTGCAAGGCTCCAATTAGATCATTGATAGCGCCTTTCCACACGATGGAAATATTCCATTCTGGATTTGAAAATTCCGTGACTTTGATTTCCGGTGTGAAGATTACATAAACAGTGGAATAGGAGATCTGATTATCTAAATTTTTTAAAGCGCGCGACTGACTATCAATATCTGACTGGATTTGGAATAATTCGCGATAAACAGATAAAGTTTCTTCTACGGTTTTGGCTTTGTTATAAAATTCACGCACTTTTTCTTCACGCAGTTTTAAATTGGTGAGTTGAGCGTCAAGATCTTGATAATTTTCTGTCACGTCCTGGTTGGAAACGTTTTCCGATTTAACATAACCAGATTCTTTTAAATATTTCATGAAATCTTCAAATTTATCCGATTCAACTCTCACTGTTAAACTGGCTTGTTTGGGATGGCCTTCATAATAGGTTTCAGAAATTTCCGCGTGATCAATAAAAGCGCCAAATTTATCCAAATTTTGTTTGAGATTATTATAAGATTCTTCCCCGTCTTTGACCTGAATGGTAATATTAGCAGTTTTGATGATTTTGCGATCCTCAGTTTGGATTGTTGAGTTATCAACAGAGTTTTGGTCAAAGCTAATTTTATTTTTGCTAGCCTGAGGAGTAATAGCTCCTTCGGTTATGGCAGATTGCGGCAAATAAGAGTCCTGTCTATAAACGCCTGCGTATTGGTTGCCAAGAAAAAAAGTGCGGGAAAGCAATACCAGTAAAACAATTAAAATTAATAATTTTAGTTTGTTTTCTTTAAGCAGGGAGATAAAGTATTTTTTGGTCATTTGGAAAAGTTAAATTAATTAAAGCTGACTTAATATATCAAAAAAAAATGACAAAAGTAATAGTCAACTCATTCAACTTATTGCCTAATAAATTGATTTCAAATTTAAGTTGAATTAGCCCAAAGTTACTGCCATAATCTTGAATGATTTTTTAAAAAAATTTAGCAATGACCAAAGATAAATTTAGCAAAGAACCTTCGCGCCAAAAACCTCAAAAAATTAGGCATAAAATCAAAGTTCACGCCAAAAATGTAATTTCTTATTCAGCGCAAATTGGCTTGGTGTTGATTGGTTTGTTAGTGCTGGGTTTTTCTGTCTGGTGGATTTATTTTGTTCTGAATGAGCCAAAAATGCTGGCGAATTATGTACCGGATAATGCTAGCGCTTTTATAGAGTTGAATCTTAATAAATTAAATTTGGCTGATCAGGATAGTTTAGATAAATTTTTACAACAAAAAGGGCTGAAGTATGATAATTTGAATATTTTTATCAATAATTTTTTTTCCAGCCCAAAAGATTTTGACGCCAATTCGTTCTTAGGTGACATTTATGGCGTGGCTTTTTTAGGAAATTTCAATCAATTTACTGATAAAAGTATAATTTATGCCGAGATAAAAAATAAGAATAAATTTAATGAATTTTTAGCGGCGCTTTTAAAAATTAATAACCAGAAGAATCTTGATAGTGTAGTTTTGAACGGCAAAACATTTTATGTTTACCCAGGAGCTCAGAGTTTGTATTTTTATTTATTTGATCATTATATTTTGTTAAGCCATGATGCTAATGACCTGCAGAATACTTTGTTGAGTATAGAAGCCGGTGATGTCTTAAGAAATACCTCAAATTTTAATTTGGCTTTGCATAATTTGCCTCAATTTAAAGCAATCTTTGCTTTTATTAATTCTCAGGATTTTTTAAATCTAAGTGACTTAAACTCTAATCCCAAAAGCGTATTTATTAGAAATATTTTTGATATGGCTGATTTTTTGTCTTTTACCGGATATTTGGATCAGAATAATTTAATCGTTGACTCTTATTTAGGGTTTTCTCAGCCTTTTAAAGATGCTTTTCAGAATTTAAGCGTGAGGAGTCAGTACAAAGGAAATTTATCAGCAATAGTTGATAATTCTTTTGATTTTGTTTTGGCTGGCGAGAACATGCAGATGGATTATGAGGTGATGAAAGGAGCCTTTGATAAGATTCATCCTTCCATGGGATTGTTGATGGATGGGGTGTTAAATGCGCAGTTAGAGAAATTATTTGGTCCGGGTTTTGATACTAAGGAAGTATTAAATTTACTCTCCTCTGAGTATCAATTGGCTTATAAATATAATGGTCAATCACTTGATTATGTTGCGGCAATTGATATTTCTGGAATATTAGCAGCTTCGGATTTAGTGGATAAATTACTGACAGCTTTTGTAACACAAAATCCTTTTGCCGTGCCTAGACTAGAACAAATTACTTTACCTGATGGTACGCCAAGTTCGAAATTGGTGACTGATTTGGAAAATGTTGAGGAAAGTCCGGCTATGAATTATAAAAATTTTATTTTAAAAGTTTTGCATTTTTCTCAATCAACGAAAAATTGCGTGATTGCAGTGAACAACCGGACAGTGATTATTTCTTCTAATGTCGATTTAGTAGAAAAATCAATCGATAATTTAGGGACACTACAAAATAATGTAGTGCCAGAGGATCTTAAATCATACAGCGATCAAGTGATGTATTTATCTAAGGAATTTTTGGTTAAAAATGTAAATAATGATTTTATAAAGAATTATTTAGGCAATATTTGGAGTGGAGAAAAAGTTTCCAGTGAAGGAATTTATGTCAGGATGAAGCAGGAGATTAAGGAGGAGGAAGAGTGAAAGCTGATCCGGTAAATGAAGGCTCTGGCGTTTAGCTTAAGAATTCTGTTTGATTTGTTTTTTTAGTCCCTATTCTTTAATTTTTTGAACACTATTTCTGGTAAATCTTGGCGAAAGGGCTGGTATCATTCAAAAAAAGCGCCAGAAGAAACAAGTTTTAGTAAAATTTTAAGATTTGGCGGGATTTTTTTGTTTTTGGCAGTGATACTGCTGATAGTTTTGCTGTGTTTTCAGTTTTTTGCCAAAGTCAAACAATTGGAAAATAAGTTTTCTGAGACGGATATCGGGCAATTTGAAGTGGTCTTGAATGATTTTGGGCGGCAAGTTAAAGGCTTATCTGTGGATAATGATATTGTTAAAAAAGATAATAGTTTGCTTAAGTCCGTGACAGTCGTGCAAGAAGAATATAATAACATTCTAAAGCAGTTTAATGGACTTAAATATCTAAGTCCCAAGTTATTGATAGTTTTTGGACAAAAAGCTTCTATCACTGATTTTTTAATTGAAATGAATGATAAAATTTCCTCTATGGCTGATTCTTTGAATAAAATCAATACTATCATTGAAGCTCATCAATTAGTTTTTCAACAAAATCAGCAATTTCGGTATTATGAAAATTATTTTACCGAGGTCGTGTTTATTATTAATAAATTTGAACAGCACTTGCCGGCGATTTTGAGTCTACTGGGTGATCGCTATCCTCGGCATTTTTTGTTACTTTTGCAAAATTCCAGTGAAATTAGGCCGACTGGCGGATTTATTGGCGGTTATGTGACTTTTGACTTGGACGAAGGTTATTTACAGAATTTGAAATATTTAGATGTTTACCAGTCAGATGGACAGTTGGCAGATGTTGATCCCAGTATGATTCCAGAAGAAGTGTCGCAAGTGGCTGGCCGACAGTTTGGCCTGCGCGATGCCAATATTTCGCCTGACTTTGCAGTGTCCGCAAAAAATATTTTTCAGCTTTTGGAAGCCTCAAAACAAGATAGTGCCGATCCAATTATAGCGATTGATTTAACTTGCGCCAAAGAGCTTTTGGCCTTGATTGGAGAGGTGGAAATTCCAGATTATAATTTAAAACTAAATAAAGATAATTTTGAAACAATTTTGAGTTTTATTGTGGAATCCAAGCAAAGTGGAGCCAAAAATCCCAAACAAATTTTCGAGAAATTGATTCCGGCTTTTATTGATGCTTTAAAAAAATCATCAGTTAGTTTTTATGATTTAAGTGTCTTGAGTTCTAAATTGGTTCGGGAAAAACATCTTCAGGCCTATTCCAGCAATGAGGATATTGAATCTTTTTTTGATGATTATGGCCTTGCCGGCAAAATTTCAGTTGATCCGAATAGTGATTATCTGAACGTGATTGAAATTTCGGTCGGTGGCAACAAAACTGATCGCTGGATTAACGAAAGTTATACCCATAGCACTTTGATGAATGAGGATGGCGATGTTTTTGATGAACTACATATCAAGAGGATTAACACGATGGATGAGGAATTTTTTAATGAACAAAAAGAGTCTTTAAAATCTTTAGGATTTGATCTTGATCAGTATAGCGATATTAAATTAGCGGATATTCTGTTCAGCGGTGTGAATCAGGATCGATTTCGAGTTTATGTGCCTTTAGGCTCGATTTTGCAAAGCGCCAGCGGTTTAAATTTAGAAAAAATTTTGACAAAAATTGATCAGAATTTGCATCTTAGCTATTTCGCTTTTGAAGATAAACTGGCTATGGATAAGTCAAAAGAGATTATTTTGGTCTATAAATTACCTTTTAAGCTGAATTTAAATGGGGATGAATACCGCTTGAAAGTTGTCAAACAAGCGGGTAAGGATAGTTTGAACTTTGAGAAAAAATTTATTTTTGATGATAAAGTAAAAGCTTATAAATTTTATCCTGATAATTTTACCAAACTTGAAAAAAGCGCTTATGACCTTCAAGCACTTTTAAATTCGGAATTGAATATCGGGGTGGTGGTGGCGGAGTAGATTGAAGTACTAATTTATCCTAAATATTCATAAGTGCCGTTTGGGTATTGTCTTACTTTAATTCGATCAGCAGGTTTTAATCTTCTAGCAGTTTTTGGATCTACTGGAATTATTAATGGGCTACTTGTTTCCGTATTTAATTTAAGGCTAATAAATCCATCACGGATACGCGTACCAACTTGAGCTACTTCTAATAATATTTCCTTAGGTCCTCCACTCCTTCTTGTGGTCTCTTTTGTTGATTGATATTTAAGTAAACTCCTTAAAATTCTTATTTGATCTGGCGGTTCTAAATCAACAAAGCTTGTACCTCCTAAATTATAAGCTAATCTATCTTTCATTTCTTGTAATTCATTATCTGAATTGTTAGGTGTTCCATTTTGAGTATTTTCCAACATATTTTAGATTTTAAAAAATAAGCGTACTAACTAATTATAGCATGTAATATAAATATTGTCAAGATCGGTCAGACCTTTTTAAATTAGCATTTATTTTTTAGGAAATAAAGGGAAAAATATTGGTAATTGTGTTAAAAGTCGAATTTTTGTTTTTCGTTAAATTTTTGGATTTTGATGCTTTTTAAGCGAAGTTGTGACACTCAATACTTCCAAAATTATAATGGCAAATAATACGGCATTTGTATCACTAAAGTCACCAACATACTTTAAACCGAGGTATAAAACTAAAATTTGTGAAATGTTACGAGGCGCTTGTTTTAATATATCTTGTAATGCTACTTTGATCCTGAAATCAGGAAAAGTGCAAGATATTTCTCTTTCTAGTCTTTGCATCAGCCTATCGCTGTTATTTTCAGTACTTTCATTAGCATCCAGTAATTCATATATTCTCGTTAAATATTGATTTACATCATTTCTTAATTTACTTATTTCTTTTTCCTTTAACGGTTTAAGGCAGCTAATATTTAAAAGTCCGGACAGGGTATTTCTAAACTTAAGGATTTCTTGATAAAGGCCTAAAGCTTTTAAAATGCTATTTAATTCTGTTGAATCCTTTGCTTCTTTAGCCTTACATTGCTTTGAATATGCAGAGAAAATAGTTTGTCGTATCCTATTTAGAATTTTAGTAATTTCTTGCTCAATTGCTTCTCCTGACCTCAAATCTTCTTTTGTGGGGCTATATTTTGTCATTATTCCTGTTTCAGGAATTTGAGTTAGTACTATCTTGATTGATTGATTATCTAGCTCCATGATTGTCGTTTAAATGGTTTTAATTTAAACATATTACAGCTGAACAGTCAATATAAAATTTAAATACCATATTATTGACTTATATGAGTCAGGTAATTAGCAATAATGGAATTGTTTTGCGATTATTTTGCTGAGTTGCTAGGTAGTTTATGGCTGGCTACTTGAGGATATCCTCTTAAAAAATCTTGAATATTACAAGAATTTTTGCCTTCCAGTTGCAGTTGTTTGATAATAATGGAACCGTTGGTGGTGGCAATGTGCAGGTTATTTTGACTATCTAAGAATGTTTCACCAGGGCTTTTGGTAGGATTGGCTTCAGCGATTTTGATCTCTAACAGTTTTAGTTTTTTTTCTTGAAAAAAAGTATAGCAAGACGGCCAGGGGACAAAAGCTTTGATTTTATTTAAGATGATTTCACTGCGATCTTCTTTCCAATTAATTTGGCCGCTTTCTATTGTGATTTTCGAACAATAAGTGGCTAGAGAATGATTTTGGGCTTGTTTAGAAATTTTTTGCGCAATGATTTTTTCCAAAGTTTCGCTAAGCACTTGTCCGCCCTGCAAACTTAATTTATGGCCAAGAGAGATTATATTGTCGTCAGGGGTGATTGGTAATTCTTTTTGAGTATAAATTGCTCCGGTGTCCATGGATTTTTCCATGTCCATGATCGTAATGCCGGTTTTTTTATCTCCATTTAGAATAGCGGCGGCAATGGGGGAAGCGCCTCGATATTTGGGAAGAAGCGAGGCGTGGACATTAATACATCCATGTTTAGGAATTTCCAAAATTTCTGTTGATAAAATTTGTCCAAAAGCCACCACTACAAAAAAATCACTGTGAAATGATTTTAAAATATTAATTAGATTAATATCTTTATTTAAATTAGGGGTCTGATAGATTGGAAGAGTTTTTATGTCATTATCTATTATGAATTGCTTTAGGGGGGGAGCAGTTAAGATTTTGTGGCGGCCGATGACTTTGTCAGTCTGGGTAACTAGAGCTTGTACCTGAAATTTGTCATTTTTAAGAAGACATTTTAAGCTGGCAATGCTAAAATTTGGCGTGCCAAAAAAAACAATTTTTATTATTTGGTTTTTCATAGGCTTATTATAACAAGATTTTTTAAATTTATTAAGGTTTATGGGGTTTAAAAAAATTTTGGCGATCATAATTGCTTTGATTTTTATTTTTATATTTTTCTTAAGCAACTTAAGCTTAGCTTTGTTTGATACTTATTTTAATCAGTCATTTTATGATAATAATTTAACTGATTTTGTCTATCTGGAATCAAGGGAAATTTTTATTAATGCCTTGAAACTTAACAATGCGGATATCTCTCAGTATTTTACAGATTCATTATTAGAGGCTAGTTTAGATAAATTTTATCAAAAAAAAGATATTCAGAAAATTATTGATGATTTGATTATGGATATTAAAACTTATCAGCCAGGAAAAAATATTATGATTTCTTTTCAGCAATTGAAGCTTGATTTTGAAAACATTATCGATGAATTGTCACAATCGTCTACCAATAATATTTCCAAACAAGCTGATATAGTGGGAATGGATTTTTATGAATATTTTCCTAATCAATTTAATTTTTCCGCTAATTTTTCTCGATCGTTTATTGTTAACATGCAGGTGTTTTTGAATTATCGTTTGCTAGCAAAAATCATGATTAACAGCCTTTTGGTGTTGTTTATCGGTTTGTTTTGTTGGCTAATTCATCCTGAGTGTTTAATGAAAATAAGAGCCTGTTCTCTGTTATTAATGGCTAATGTGTTTTTAAATTTAGGATTTTTATACCTTGTGATTGGGAAGATGAAGATGTTTTTCACTCAAAATTTTCCATTGAAAACTGTTAATTCTATTCCTACCGATATTGGCGATCAGATGTATGCGTTTTTAATCAGTCCCTTGTTTTATCAAATGCTTAAATTCCTTTTATTTATTTTGATATTAAGTATAATTTTATTATTAGTGAGTTTTTACCATAAAAAAATTATAAAAAATTAAAATAAATTTATGGCGCATTTTCGTTATTTATGTTGGATTCTGCTTGCCGCTTTACTTGGTTGGGCCTCAGTGATTTTGGTAATTTATAGGCTTGACCCTTTTGAATCCACTAATTTGGCGATTGTTTTGCTTTTTATTAGTTTATTTATTGCCTTCACGCCAAGTTTTGCTTTTATTGGATTTTTAATTCGCAAAAAAATCCATCACAATGAAATCTTTTATAGCCATATTAACATTGCCTTGCGACAAGGTCTGTTATTATCAATTTGCGGTTTGAGTTGTTTGTTTTTATTGTTGATAAATGCTTTGACTTGGTGGAGCGGTCTTTTTATTGTGCTGTTTATTACCCTGATTGAAGTTTATATTTCTAGCCAGGAGAAATGAGAAAGCTGTGGGCTAGCGACTGTTAGCTGTTTACACTTACGGCAATGGTAATGACAGTCTGGACGATGACATAAGAGACTAAAATAATCAATAATCCATAAACTACATATTGTAATCTTTTTTTAGCATTGTCTAATTGTCCACCGCTTTCTCCACGTGAGGTTGCCATCATAATTCCGGCACTTACCAACATCATGATCGCTAGAGGGCCGGCGATTTTGATTAGTTTGCCGGCAAAAAACTGTAAATAAGCATTAATCGTGTCGCTGTCATAAGCGCCGACTTTCAAGCTATTTGGTAAATTACTTGGCTTATATTTATCGGGGATGGTTACTGCGGCATAAACATTTTGCAGATTTACCAGATAAATTATGAAAATGGTAAAAAGTTTTTTCATTATAATAGTAAAAATTAATCAAAATCAAGACGGGCAATGCCATAGACAACGCTGTAAGACAGTCCAATGACAACAATGCCGTATAAAGAATATTTAATGATATTCTTGGCTTTTGATTGCATGTCACTGTCGGCGGCAGACATGATATACATAATGCCGGCGACTGATAGCGAGATAAAACACAACGTTCCGACCAGTCCCAAGACCAATCGAGCAATGCTAGCGGCAAAAGTTTTGTAATCCTGATCGGGCAGTCTTTGCACATATTGCAATTCCTCATTATTGGAATTAGTACTGCTACCACTATCAATATATTGCACATTATATTTTTGAAATAAATTAGCAGGGTTAATATTTTCTGCCAATACAATATTGTGAATCATAAGGGAAATAAGAAGAGCGAGGATGGTATAAATAAATTGTTTGATCATAAAATATAAAATTTTTATTATAATTATTGTGATGATGCTTGCTGGCAGGAGCCGGCATTGGTTTTTTGATCTGTGATCACATATACCTGACCGACAGGACATACTACTATGTTTTTTGGTCTTTGCGTGGCATCAATATAATCGATATAACCAATAATATTGACAATGCTATAAGACAAAATTCCTAACATTAATCCAGCCAAAGCGTAAATAATCGTATTTTTGGCGTTATTAGCATGTTCTTCGTTTTGAAATGACATTAAATATTGAACACCGCCATAAATTAAAAATATTAAACTAGCGCCACCAAGGATGCCCAAACTGCCTTTGACAATAGTGGGGATCAAGTTGTTTGTTAGATAGTTCTTATTCTGATCAGCGCTATTGCTTACTGGCCCTGGGAGAGTGGCTGGTTTTGGAATGGTTGGCGCTTGAAAATTATCAGCATAAGTTATACTCTGCATCAAATTGATGACAATTAGAGCTGAAAATATCAATAATATAAATTTTTTCATATTTATTCTAAAACATAGAAAGTAGGATTAAGCGTATACAGAATTAGGGCGGAAAGAAATAAAATAGCAATGCCGATAAAAGATTTGAAAATACGATCTTTGACCGCGCTGTTATCTTCCTCTCCCCGCAAAATTAGTTGTATACCGCCAATAACAATTGAAAATACGGCAATTAAGCCTACCAATCCTGCGCCATAAACATATATTTGGCTAATGTAGTTTTTGATAAAATCAATGCCGGTTTTACCTTTGATACATTTAGTGGAGCCTAGAGCTTCATTTAATTCGACATAAATTTCGCCCTCTTTTGCCTCGCAAGGGGTATCTTGAGAATTACCATCAACTGGCGGAGTGCTTTCGTCAGCCAGCGCCACTATCGGCATAGTAATTAATGACAGGCTGAGTAATAAAATAATTATGCTAAGGATTTGTTTGTGAGATTTCATGTTAATTGATTACATAAATAGTGATTGGACGAAGATGACAATTATATAAGCGGCAAATAAAAGAATTAGACCAATGACCGCTGCAGAAATCATATCTTTGGCTTTGTTCATTTCTTCTTCGCGTCCAGCAATCAGCATGATTCCGGCTACTACTATGATTAGGAAAGCAATTGAGCCGGCAACTTTAGTTAGAAAAACAATAGTTGACAGGATCAAAGCCACGGCTGGACCATTAGTGGTGTCATTAAGATACGATTGAGTTTGCGAACCCTGGGCATTTTCATCGCAATCTTGAACGCTTAAAAATGTTTTTACCTCGAATTGGTCAATACGGTTGCTTTCTCTTGGTGGACACTTGCCATAGCTAATCGGCGCTAATATCGTCAATAAACTAAAACCGGCCAGTAAGTAGAAAGCATATTTTTTAAAATTTATCCGCATAAAAATCATTAATAATCTTTATATTTTAGCATTTTTGGGCGGAAATATCTATGCTATTTAAAAGGCTTAGTATCCCAGCTCCTCATCCACTAAGATGATAGTAATACGGTTTTTTTCAGGAGATTTTTTGATTACGCAAAAAATGTTTTGAATGTCTTCGGCGGTATATTTGGGTTTTTTGTTGTGTTTAAGAGCTTTTTGATTTAGCCTCTCTACATTTTTTGGGGTAGCGATCTTATCAATTCTGACGAAGCCCTGCTCGATATTTTTTACGATTTTGTTTTTGCCAACCACCAAGAGAACTTTTTTTGGGCCGTAAATTTGAGCGGCAACCCGGTTGCCAGAGCCGTCGACATTGATTAGACAACCTGATTCGGTGACAGCGTTGGAACTGGAGATATAAATATCAGCCAGTAGTCCTTGTCGGCGGCGTTTAATATTTTCTTCCATGGAAATGCCTATTTCATACTGGTCAAAAAGCTGAAAAGTTTTTTGTTGACGAAGCCAATCTAGTAAGCCAATTTCACGAATTGTTTCTGATCCACCCAGACCGACAGACTGCAGATTTTGGAAGAAAGTTTTTGCTTGCTCCAAAGCTTGCTGGGTGTTTTTTGCGGAGATTACTTGAAACCCGTTGTTTTCTAGGTTGGAGATGGTTTTGTTCATAAAAAGTTTTTTTAAATTAAATTCGTATTAGTGATGGCAAGATTTGAGCATGAAATTTTAGCTAACAGATTTAGAACAAAGTAGCTTGCTTGCCTAGGGTACTGTTTTTTTCTTCATCAGAAAAAATATTGACCGTGCCGAATTCGCCGTCATAACCAGCCTTGATCTGGATTTGGCCAAGACGCATTCTGTTAATGCCTTCGGCAATCATTGAATTAGAGGCTTTTTGAATGTCATCAATTCTGGCATCTAACAAAATTTTAAATTCATTGCCAAGTTTTTCCAACATATTTTGGTACATTTGCTCGACTTTTTTGCTTTTTACCGTGGATTTGAAGACTTCAGCAATAATTTCCGGCAGGGGAATGATACTATAAAAAGGTCGAGCTTGATTTGGTTTAAAATTTTTAGGCTTATCAGCTAGTTTCTCTACTCGGTGCATGACGCCGATCGTAACTTTTTTACAGCATTTTGGACATAAATAATTATTTTTGATACTTTCTTTGGGGCTTAATCTAATTTGACAGTTTCTGTGCCCGTCTAGGTGATATTTACCTTCCTCCGGGAAAAATTCAATGGTAGCTTCAAAAGCTTTTAAATCATTGTTCCTCAAAGCTTTGGTGATGGCGTCATAGGAAAGATCAGTGTTAAAAACATTAGCTTCGCGTCCAAGCTTACGGGCGGAATGGGCGTCAGAATTGGAAATCAAAGTTAAATTATTGATTTTTGACCAGCGCCAGTTCATTGCAGGATCAGAAGAAAGTCCAGTTTCCAGAGCATAAATATATGGAGTTAAATCTTCAAAGCACTCTTCCAGACTATCAAAACCGGACATTGAACCAAAAACAGAAAAATGAGGAGTCCAGATGTGAGCAGGAATCAGCATACATTCTTCGGAAACATTTAAAACAATTTCTAAAAGTTTTTTTGCATCAAGTCCAAGAATAGGTCGGCCATCAGATTTTAAATTTCCTATTTTATTTAATTTAGAAATAATTTTGGCTGCATATTCAAGTTTTGGCGCAATAATTAGGTTATGAGTTTTACGAACTTTATCATTTTTTTTGTAAATTGAGCTTATTTCCACGCTAAGCATGAATCTCATTTCATTTTTGCAGCTGGCAGGGATTTCTTTAGCAAGATCTTTTTCAAATTCTTTTTTTAGTTTAAAAAGTCCTTCTTCGGCAGGTTCAAGCGTATCTTGAATTTCTTGAAAATATTTGGGATGAGTAAAATCGCCGGTGCCAATTACGTTTAATCCTTTTAGCTGTCCCCATTTAGCTAAGCTGATAATGTTCATCTCTTTGGAAGTGGCGCGGGAATAATGCGAGTGAATGTGAAAATCAGCCTTGAAGGACATGGAATGATTGCTAATTCTTAAATTGTTGATTGGGGGATTGTTTTTTTAAAACTGTTCTGTGAATCTTAGATCACCGCCACTTAGCATTCGAATATCATCAATGCCATATCTCATCATTACTAAGCGAGTTAAGCCAAAGCCAAAAGCCCAGCCTTGATATTCGTCAGGATTGATTCCGCCAGCGCGTAATACGTTGGGATGCACCATGCCGGCACCCATAAATTCGACCCAGCCGGATTTTTTGCAAGTTTTACAGCCAGCCCCGTCACAAATCATGCAGGACATATCAAGTTCCAATCCTGGTTCCACAAAAGGAAAATAACCTGGTCGGAAGCGGACTTTAATTTCTCTTTGAAATAATTTGGATAAAAATTCAGCCATCACGCCTTTGAGATGAGCCAATGAAATGTTTTTATCAATCATTAAGCCTTCCACTTGATCAAAAGTGTGCTCATGGCAGGCGTCAAGTGCTTCATTACGGAAGACTCTGCCCGGCACAATAATTCTTAGTGGCGCGCCATATTTTAGCATGGTTCTGATTTGCACTGGTGAGGTTTGAGTCCTTAGAACCAAACGTCCCAGTTTCAGATCAGCTTTTTTGTCAATGAAAAAAGTATCTTGCATGTCTCTGGCGGGATGCGTAGCCGGCATGTTCAAATCATCAAAATTAAATTTTTCCACTTCTACTTCTGGTCCGTCCGCCACTTCAAAGCCCATGCCATGAAAAATGTTTTCCACTTCATATTGAGTGGTGGCCAAAGGATGAGCGTGACCAATATTATATTTAGCGCCTGGAGCACTAATATCAATAGAATCTTCTTCCAGTTCTTTTAAGATCATTTCATTTTCCAGCATTTTTTCTTTTTGGACAAAAGCCTCTTCCAGGTTTTTTTTGATAACATTAGAAAATTTGCCAATAGTTGGACGCTGGTCATTTGGTAAATCTTTTAGGCCATGAAGAATTTCTGTTAGTTTTCCTTTTTTGCCGAGATAAAAAATTTCGTGATTTTTTAATTCATTTAGGTCTTTAGAATTTTGGATTTTTTTCAAAGCTTCAGTTTGTAGATTTTCCAGTTTTTCTTGCATGTTGGGGGAAAATTTATGAAAAAAAAGAGCAACTTTATACAAATCTTAAATTACAGTAAATATTTTTTTCTATCAAGCCCAGAGAAAACAAAAAAAGTCCCGTCATTATGGCGGGACTTTTTGAGTAATCCGTGAGGAAAAGAAAATTATTTAACTTTTTCAGCTAATGATTTTCCTGTTCTCCAGCGAACAACTTTTCTTGCTGGGATCTTAAGGGTGCTACCAGTTCTTGGGTTAACACCATTGCGTGCTTTTCTTGAAACGACTTTCCATGTGCCGAAGCCTGGAAGAGTTACTTTACCACCTTTTTTAAGGGTTACGCTAACAGCTTCAATCATAGCATTTAATGCTTTTGTAGCTGCTGCTTTTGAGATACCGGCGTGTTTCGCCATGGCATCCACAAGACTTCCTTTTGTCATGTTGGTTAAGTTAGGAAATAATTAACTATTGATTATATAAGGCAAAACTCGAGCTTTTACAAGCGATTTTGCTCTAGAAGTGACTTTGATGATTAACGGTTGAAGTTTTTTTATAATAATTGGCTTTTGATCATCATTTTGTGGTGTCTTTTAAAATAAAATTATAAAATTTTTTACTGACATGGCTAGTAATTACTAAATGTTTTTTTGTAAATGTAAAGTCATTTATCTGAGAATTTTGTGATGGTTTTGCTGATTAAATGCGGATTTTTCCGAATTTTAGTTGTATAAAATTTTTTTATTAATTTGACTCGATGGATAAAATTCTTTATGAATTTCTTTGATTTAAGATTTAAAATATTTACAATGGCTTCAAATTTAGTAATCGTTGAGTCTCCCACCAAAGCTAAAACTATTTCCAAATTTTTGGGTAGTAAATATGTTGTTAAGGCTTCCATGGGACATGTGCGGGATTTGCCTAAATCAAACATGGGCGTTGATATTGAGCATAATTTTGAACCGAAATACATCATCCCAGTGGATAAGAAAAAAATTATTTCCGAACTCAAATCTTATATTAAAACCGATACAACGGTATGGCTAGCAACTGATGAGGACCGAGAAGGAGAGGCTATTGGTTGGCATTTAACCAAAGCTTTGAATCTGACTAAGCAAAAAATTTATCGCATTGTTTTTCATGAAATCACTAAATCAGCTTTGGATCAATCTATTAAAAATCCCCGGGATATTGATATTAATTTGGTGAATGCGCAACAGGCTAGAAGAGTTTTGGATAGATTGGTTGGTTATGAACTTTCGCCGTTTTTGTGGAAGAAAGTTAGATATGGCCTGTCAGCCGGTAGAGTTCAAAGTGTGGCCGTGCGATTGATTGTAGATCGGGAAAATGAAATTAGAGCTTTTAAATCGGAAGAATATTGGTCAATTACGGCTTTATTTAATAAAAAGAATGATTTTGAAGCCAAACTTCATTTTATTGATAGTAAAAAATTTAAATTATCTAATGAGAAAGATGCACAGCAAGTTTTAGAAAATTTAAAAAATGCTAATTATGTAGTGTCAGTCATTGAGAAAAAACAAATATCAAGAAATCCTGCGCCACCTTTTACCACCTCCACCCTGCAACAGGAAGCAGGCCGAAAATTAAATATGTCGGTTAGCAAGACCATGCTGGTAGCGCAACAATTATATGAAGGTTTAGATATCGGAGAGGGATCAGTTGGTTTGATTACATACATGAGAACGGACTCTGTAAATTTATCTAAGCAAGCTTTGGATCAGTCTGGAAACGTCATTACGGAATTATTTGGCAAAGAATTTACTTTAGTTAAACCTAGATTTTATAAGAGTAAGAAAGGCGCTCAAGAAGCTCATGAAGCGATTCGTCCGACCGATTTATCCAGAACGCCAGAATTTTTGAAAAAGTTTTTAAATAAAGAGCAGTATAAATTGTATGAATTGATTTGGAAAAGGACTTTGGCTTGTCAAATGGCTGAAGCGATATTTGATAGGGTGTCTGTGGATATTGAGAATAGAATTGAGAACCGAGAACTGAGCGCTGAGAAGGATAAATTATATACATTTAGAGCGACTGGCCAAACCGTGAAATTTCCTGGCTTTATGAAAGTTTATAAGGAAAGTTTTGACGAGCCGCAGGAAGATGATGATCAGGAGAAAATTTTACCTAATTTAGTCGAAGGCGATGAACCATCATTGAAAAAACTTACTGAAAATCAGCACTTTACTGAACCGCCGGCCAGATATACAGAAGCCAGTCTGGTGAAAAAGCTTGAATCAGAAGGAATAGGCAGGCCAAGTACTTACGCCCCAACCATTTCAACTATTATTAAAAGGCAATATGTGATTAAGGAAAAAGCTTGTCTGAAACCTACTGACACGGGCGAGGTCGTGAATAATATTTTGGTGAAACATTTTAGCCAGATTGTAGATTATCAATTCACTGCCAAAATGGAGGAAGATTTAGATAATATTGCCGAGGGTAAAATTAAATGGGAGCCGGTTATTGATAGTTTTTACCATCCTTTTCATGATAATATCACACAAAAACAGACGGATTTACAAAAATCCGACCTGATTACCGAAGAAACTAACGAAATTTGTGATAAATGTGGGGCCAAAATGGAAATTAAACTAGGACGATATGGTAAATTTTTATCCTGTTCTAATTATCCGACCTGTAAAAACGCTAAACCTTTGCGCAAAGATGGCGAAGATAAGGAAATGAAGAAGTTGGAAGCCAAATTAAGCGATAAAAAGTGCCATAAATGTGGCGAGCCAATGTTGATCAAAACAGGCCGGTTTGGAGAGTTTTTGGCTTGCAGCGGTTATCCAAAATGTAAAAATATTGAATCTATTGTGAAATATACAGGCGTTGATTGTCCAGTCTGCAAGGATGGAAAAGTTATTGAAAAAAGGACCAAAAGAGGGAAAATTTTTTATGGATGTAATAAATATCCAAAATGTAAATTCGCTAGTTGGGATGAACCGGTGAACGAAAAATGCCCTAAATGTAAAAGCTTGGTGGTCAAGAAAAAAGACAGCTTGAAATGTTCTAAATGCGATTGGAAGAAATGATGAGCCCGAAAGCCCCTTTTTCAGTCATAAGCCGAATCCTGTTCCTCCTATGCTAAAGCTTCGAAGGGTTGATCATCTATCTAATTTCTATATCACTATAGAACTTAAGCGATTATGAAGCTGGCGCATTTGAGACTTTGTTGCGTAAATCCAGTCTTCCCATATAATCTTGCAGCCTGTAGAGTTTGCCAATCCAATATCATTACTGATATAGGGTCCCTGCTGAGCGAGGGCTTTTCACCTTTTGCCCTCCTACACCAAGGTTTCGGAGGGTTAGTATTGTCTCTGTGGCACTGGTCCTATTTTAGGCATTACCCTAAAATGATAGTCATTAGCTATTACAGCGTCTTAAAAGCTGTTCGGACTTTCCTCCTGTTTTGAAAAAACAAACAGGCGATCATTCCTGAAAAAGGGGAATTATTATAAGAAGATTTGGTTTTTAATGCAAGAAATTCAGCAAAAAGACACTTAAAATTCCGACGGCGCTGGTAATTAAGAAATTTTTGAATATAATTTTAGAAAAATTTCTGGAGCCAAAAATAAAAGCAATTAAGCCTTTGAAAAACATGTTGGAAATGGCGACGATTACCACACCTTTGGCTGCAGTAAAGATTAAAGCTGGACTTTCGCCTGCCAGTTTGACCATGGATAAAGAAAAAACATCCACATCTACCATACCAGAAATCACAGCCGCTAGATAAAGGCCTTTTGAACCTAAATATTTATTAGCAAATTCAATTATAAATAGAGTGAAAATAAAGAAAACAGCAAACTTGATACCAGTGAAAATTTTGAAAGGACTTGTCGTGATGGCTTCATTTTTTTTATGTTGCACTTTATGGTGATTTTGTTTTTTTAAAATATATAAATTAATTAGGACCTCCATTATGCTGGCGAAAAGCATCAGAGAAATTGGCAAAAGAATTAACTTAAACAATTCTAAATTAAATACTGATATAATTGCTGATAATCTGATAAACATTACTGCCGAAGCAATAATCGTGCCGCAGGCTAAAATTCGGTATGATTTAATATTGGCATCTAATTTGCTTTTTTCTGACATGGATTGAGTCAGCGCGGTGGATGAAGCTAGGCCACCGATTAAACCGGTAAAAATAGTGCCTTTGCTTTCGCCGATAATTCGATTCAAAATATAACCGATGAAGCTAATGCCTAGAATCAGCAAAATCAATATCCAAACATCGTACGGTACAAAAATTCCCCAGGGATCGATGGCTTCGTGAGGTAGGATTGGCAGAACTATACAAGCCAGAATGGCAAATTCAATAGTGGCCAAAAATTCTTTATCATTAATTTTATTAACAAATTCGTGCAAAGATTTTTTTCCAGATAAAATCAAAGCAGTGATAATGCAAAATATTATGGCCAGTAAATAATTGAAATATACTAATACGCCAATTAAATAGGTCATAATTGCTCCAACTTCAGATGTAATACCATTTATTTCCTTTTTTTGAAGTTCTATAAAATAATTTATTGAAATAAGTATGATTAAACCTGCAAATGATACAAAAGCAAAGATGGAATTTGTTTCATTATATATAAGCATACTTAAGAACCCAATCATTGAAATTAAAGTGAAAGTTCGGATGCCTCCAAATTCTTTTAAATTTTCTTTTTGCTGAACTTTTTCACGTTCAAGTCCAATAAAGGCTCCAATGAATATAGCAATAAGTAATTTAAAAAGAATTTCTAAATCAATTCCGTTTGAAAATAATTGTAAAAAGTTCATTTTTCCTAATTAATCTTATTATTATAGCAAAAAACGAGAAGGAGCTCAACTCACCCCCCTGCCCCCGCCTCTCTTAAAAAAGAGGGGGGAATTCTGACGAGTAACTCACCTTCTCTGCCCCAACTCTCTTAAAAGAGAGGGGGGTGGAAAAAGTCCCTCTCTTTCAAGCTTGTCCTCGACTCCGATCGGGGAAGAGGGATTTAGGGTGAGTTTTTAGCATCAAATATTTTTCAGCATTTGGGAAAAGGGCTTTTTCTGGAATTAATCCAACTAATTCGGATTCAAGAATTTCAAGATTATTTTCACTACATTCTTTTTTTATAAAATCAAAAACAGTTTTTGGCGATGTAATTGTGTAGTCTGTGAGGTTCATAGAAATTTGGATTTTATGTTGGTTTTTTAATTTTAAGGCTAAAGCTTTGACACATGGAAGTCCTCCATTGCTTTCACGGATTTTTTTTGCAATATTAGTTGCAATCCTAAAGATGTTAAGATTCCTGTTTTCACAGGAATGACAGTGAGTGGAATAAGAATGACAGGTCGAAATATTTATATTAAATGCAATCAGGATTTTTCTTGCGCCAATACAGATTCCACCTGCTGAACCAATTTTTTTTGGTCCAAAATCAGGGTTTAGATCTTCATTTGTTTTTATCTCATTTTCTAATTTTAAAAAACCTTGATTTCGAATATGGCTTAAATTTTTACGTTCAGGCCTTTTGGCAGAATATTCAAACAAATAAACAGGAATTTTTAAATTTTTTCCAACTTTTTTTCCTAGTTTTTCTGCAATTTGGCAACATTCATCCATGGATGAATTTCTAAGTGGCACAAATGGGACTACATCTGTTGCGCCAATAAATGGATGAACGCCAGAATGTTTATTTAAATCAATAATTTCTGAGGCTTTTTTGATGGCATTATAAGCTCCATTTAAAATGTTTTTTTCGTTTCCAGTAAAAGTTACAACTGACCTGTTATGATCAACATCACTCGAAAAATCCAAAATTTTAATCTCAGGAATTTTTTTAATTTCATCAAGAATTTGATTCAAAATTTTTGGATCGCTGGTGGAAAAATTAGGGACACATTCAATGATTTTGGACATGTAAAAATCAAAAAATCTATGACTAATTTATCATAAAATAGAAAAATTTTACTCTGAAATTTCTGGTGGTTGAGCTGTATTTCCTGATATTATTTTTACTGTATCATCCACCTCTTCATCATCAGAGACAAAATTTTCAAGTTTTAAATCTTCAGCATTATATCCTAAATGTATACCACCATCATCATCAATGTCATCGATATAACTGTTTATTATAATATTATTAGAATCGGCTTGTACATCACAGAATGGGTGGACTATTGGACTGGTTGGAGTGATAATTTTAACTGAATTATCAACTTTTGTTGGTCCTGTTATCACTTCAGAAATGGGAATTTCTTCCCAATCATCAGGAACAGTAATGGACATCGCCATTTCCTGTATTCTTTCTGTGATAGATGGTTCCTTTCTAAGTAACTTTCTGGTTAGTCTCCTTACTAATGATGAATTTTGTCTTACAAGTGATATATTTTGAGCTGAAATATATGTCGCTAAAACTTTATCTAATATTATATATAAACTAGTATTGCTTAAACTATTTTTTGATTGAGTAGAATTAGATGGACTATCGTTTGATGGATCTATTTCTAAGGCTAAGTCATATCCAATTTCTTCTGTTATATATGCTAATCTACGTTGATCGTTTAATAAATTTTTTAATAAAATTATCGCTTTATCAAAAGATTGTCTTGCATAATTATTATTATTTAGCCTAGCTTCTCTAAATCTAATATATGCTATTTTTTCATTACGAGGAGCAGTTTTTTGATCTAATTCTGCCACTGGTTCATCTCTTGTTTCTCTGCTATATTGTCTCGCTAAAGTTGGTTGGCTGTTACCTGCTTCTGTTGTTTCACTTTTATTTAAGACTCTTTGCTCTTTAAATAAACTTGAATAAGTCCCCATAAAAATAGATTTAGAAGATGTCAATACTATACCACATTTTTTGGTTTTGCAAACGGAAAAGAGAACTTAGAAATTTAAATTTATATAATCTATATTATCATAATCTTAACTGACATTATTTAATAAAAAAAAAATCGAAAAATGATTTATAAAAAAATAATTATCAAAATTGGAACTAATGTTTTGACGCATGATGATGGGAGATTGGATTTAGAAATTATGCGAAATATTGTTGAGCAGATAGCTAATTTGAAAAAAAATGGAATTGAAATAATTGTTGTTACGTCTGGCGCGGTTGGATCTGGGAAATTTTTAATTACCTTGCCTGAAAATCTGAATGAAGTTACGAAAAAACAGGTTTATGCGGCCATTGGCCAGCCAAAGTTGATGAGTTTGTATTCTGAATTTTTTATGAAATATGATTTGATTTGTGCTCAGATTCTTGCCACTAAGATGGATTTCTGTGATAAAACTCATTTTAATAATATGAAGAGTTGTTTTGAAGGAGTTTTTGGCACAAATGTGATTTCAATTGTGAATGAAAATGATACTGTTTCAGTTCGAGAATTGATGTTTACTGATAATGATGAACTCGCTGGTTTGCTTGCGTCTATGATGGGGGTTGATAGTTTAATTATTTTGACAAATGTTGATGGTGTTTATAATGGAGATCCGAAAAAACCTGAATCACAAGTTATTCCTGAAATTAAGTATGAAGATATTGCCAAGTTGGAAGATTTTATTTCACCAGAGAAGTCTAAATTTGGAAGAGGAGGAATGCTTACCAAATCTGGAATTGCAAAGAAATTGTCAAATCTTGGCGTAACAACGCATATTATTAATGGTAAAAAAATAAATTCAATTTTAAAAGTTTTAAACAATGAAATAATTGGCACTAAATTTATTCCAAAAAAATCATTATCAAGTGCAAAAAGATGGGTTGCTGTTGCTGATGGATACGAGAAGGGAATAATTTATGTTAGTAAATGTGCAGAAGAAGTTTTGATGTCAAAAGATAGAGTTGCAAGTTTATTACCAGTTGGAGTGATTAAAATTGATGGAGAATTCAAAAAAGGAGATATTTTGAAAATTAAAAACGAAAAAAATGGAAATTTAGGCTATGGAATGGCGCAATATGATAGTAAAATGGCAAGAGAGTTTATGGGGCAGAAGAATAAAAAGGAGTTGGTGCATTATGATTATTTGTATATAGATGTATAAAAAGTTCCTCTCTTTGAAGAGAGGGATTTAGGGTGAGTTTTTAAAATTTATTTTATGAAAAAGATTGGCATAATTGGTATCGGTAATATGGGATTTGCAATTTTGGAGGCGTTAGTTAAGAAATTTGATGTTTCAAATTTGTATATTTCAGATACAAGTGAAGAAAAAATTAAAAGCGCAATAAAAAATTTAAAAATTCCCAAAAATAATTGTTTTTTGGATTTTAATGATCTTTTGAAACAAATTGATATTGTGATTTTGGCGATTAAACCTCAAGCGTTTGAAGAGTTTACGAAATTTATAAAAATTGATTTAAAAGATAAAGTTGTGATTTCAATAATGGCGGGAGTTTCGATTGAGAAAATTAATAAATTTTTAAAAATAAAAAAAATAATTCGATCAATGCCAAATCTTTGTGCACAGGTTTCACAAGCTTTGACTGGATGGATCTCTTCAAAAGAAGTTTCCAAAACAGAAAAAGAAATTGCAAAAAAAATATTTAGAAGTTTTGGAGAAGAGATTGAGCTTAAAAAAGAAGATAAAATAAATGAGCTAACAGCTTTGTCAGGATCAGGACCAGCTTATTTTTTTTATTTGACAGAACTTCTTGAAGAAAAAGCAAATTTTTTTGGGTTTACAGAAGAAGAAGCAAGAAAGATTGCTGAAATTACATTTATTGGAAGTGCGAAGGTTTTGGAAAAATCTAGAAATCTGCCATCGGCACCTTTAACTTCTATGGATTTAAAAAATGCTGTTACGTCGAAAGGTGGAACAACAGAGGCGGCATTGAAATTTATGGAAGAAAATAAATTTGGTGAAATTTTTCAAAATGCGGTAGAGTGTGCGAAGAGAAGGGCGGAGGAGATGAATGGAAAATGAGAGAATAAATACTGTCGTCAGCGTCATTCCAGATTTAGTCTGGAATCCAGTAGAGGACTAACTCGATAGTATTGTGTTTTATTTTATGTGGAGAATTAGTTAGAAAAAATAAGAAGATACAATTTCATGATAGATTTTATTTATATAGGAAGTTAGTGAATAAATAATGAGTATATTTACTGGATTCCAGCCTTCACTGGAATGACTAGCAGGCGAGAATGACTATTTAATAATTTTTTACTTTTAAACAATTTATTTTATGAAAAAAATTCTTAGTTCTCTCTTTTTTCTTTTCACTTTTTTCTTTTCACTTCATACTACTTGTGCATTTACTGATGTAACTTATAAAGATCCTCAGTTTAATGCGGTAATGTATCTTTCATCTCCATATTATAATTTATTTGATGGAGCGGCTTCGACTTTTCGACCCAATGATTCACTAAATAGGGCTGAATTTTTGGCTGTTATGATTAGGTATTATAATTTTGGTTCAAGAGAACTTACAATGGATCAGGATCAGGTAAAGGCAATAGTTGACAGCAGGTGTAATGATGTAGATTGGTCAGAATGGTATGCGAAATATATTGCTTTTGGTCTTCAAAATGGAATGATGAATGGTTATCCAGATGGTTCATGTAAACCTGCAAATACAATTAATACTGCTGAAGCAGTAAAAATTATAAGTTCAACTTTGGATTTTGGCAGAGGGATTGATTTTGCGTCTTATGAGGGAACAAATTGGTATGATAAATATATTAATGCTTTTAATGATCATTTTGTAACTGGCTCAGGTACAGTTTTAACTCCAGATAAAACTTTAACAAGAGCGGAATTTGCTTTAATTTTATCTCAAGCCTTGCAGTCTTTTTCATTGACAAGTTATGAACAAATAGGATCGGCAGTTCAAAATAAAACATGGGCAAATGTTGCTAAAACAACTCAATTAACTGATGCTTCAACTGATGGCATGTATAATGTTTATCCTATTGTTTATGATGCAAATCCAGATACAGGTTATTATATGAATAGAGTAAAAAAACACTCTGATGGTAAAAATAATTATTTTATTTTAGATACTTATAACTACAATAAAAGGACTTTATATTTGAAATTATCAGATGGTAAAGATTTATTTTCTGTTTCAGATACATATCAAAGTCAATACAATTCATTTAAAGATACATATGAAAAAATGATGTGGCGTATGAACGGGAGACCATTTGAGATTCAAAATGAGAATTTTTTGTATGATAGTAAAAGTAATACTTCATATTATGGGATATTTAAATTAAATAAATGGGATGATTATTCTGCTAATTATGATGCAAATCAATGTTTCAGCGAGATGAATACGTTTTCATATAGTTTTAAAGATTCTAAATTTAAATCACTTGGCACAACAACTAGTGCAGAACTTTCTTTGTGCGGGATTGATTTTTTGAATATTAGTGCTGGTAAATTACTGATAGAACAAAATACTGGTGATAAAGCCAGAACAGTTACCACATATTATATTGATTTAAATAATGGAAATTTGAGTTTACTTTCTGACGGACAAATTGAATATTATAGCGTGCTTGACAATCCAAATTTTGTAATTGCTGTTGATTATGATGGGCGTTTAATAAATTTGATAAATTTAATTGATTTAAAAGATATACCTATTGCCTATAAAACGTTTGATATAGAAGATTTTCAAAAGAAATATGCTGATGGATGTTCAGATTTAGAAACTCTAACTTGGTCCGCAGAAAAAAATGAAATTTATTTTGACATGACTTGTACTGGGAAAGGTATGGCTGGGGCTTCAGTTTCCACAGAATATTTAGTGAGTTTCTTGTATGATTATGCGAAAAAAGCTTTAAATATAAAAAAGGAAACACAAATCGAATAAGGCAAGTTAAAAAAGTTGACTATTAAAAATAGAGTCATTATTTTTCGTACGAACTATTATTAATTTACTAATATTTATTTTGTTTTTTTATTTATGATGCAAATTAATCAAAAAGTTGATGAGTTTAAAACCCAAGCTTATTATCAAGGTAAAATCACAGACATTAAGTTGTCTGATTATCAGGGGAAATGGATAGTAATGTTTTTTTATCCGGCTGATTTCACTTTTGTTTGTCCAACGGAACTGGAGCAAATGGCTCTTTTGTATGAAGATTTCAAAAAAATGAAGGCAGAAGTATTTAGTGTTAGCACTGACACGGTTTTTGTTCATAAGGCTTGGCATGATAAATCTCCATCTATTAATAAAATTACTTTTCCGATGTTGGCTGATCCTAGCGGAAAAATCTCTAAATTATTTGGCGTTTATATTGAAGATGAAGGTTTAGCTTTAAGAGGGTCATTTATTATTGATCCTGATGGCATTTTGAAAGCTTATGAGATTCATGATTTGGATATTGGGCGAAGCGCGGAAGAATTATTGCGTAAATTACAGGCTGCTCAATTTGTGAGAGAGCATGGTGGAGAAGTATGTCCAGCTAACTGGAAGCCGGGAATGAAAATTTTGAGGCCCGGTTTGGATTTGGTAGGCGAAATATGATTAAATAATAATAGGCGATCGATAAATGGTGGTCAGTAGAGCTGTGCACAACTGGCCATCGGCTATCGGCTGCTTATAAAAAACTTCAAACTTTAGGCTTGTAATTCGTAACCATAATTATTGCCGATTTTATCCCTTTATTTTTATCTATATGTATACTTCTCAAAATTTTGATCATTTACTTGGTCTGCCTGGTTTTTCTGATCAGATGCTTACTAATCATTTTGCCTTATATCAAGGTTATGTAGTTAATAGTAATAAAAATTTGGAGCTGATGAAAAAAACTTTGGATGAAGGTGCTATGTATGAATATGCTGAGGTTAAAAGAAGATTTGGTTGGGAATTTTCTGGCATGAGACTGCATGAATATTATTTTGATAATTTAACACGGGAATCTCAGCCATTAGCGAAATCATCAGTATTGTATAAACAAATTGTTAAAGATTTTGGTTCTTATGAGGTTTTTGAGAAAGATTTTCGCGCCACTGGAGGCATGAGAGGTATCGGTTGGGTAGTGATGTATTTGGATAAAATAGCCAATAGATTATTTAATGTTTGGGTTAATGAACATGATCTGGGTCATTTAAGCGGAGCAGAGCCAATTTTAGTGATGGATGTTTTTGAACACGCTTATATGCTTGATTATGGTTTAAAAAAAGCTGATTATATGGACGTTTTTATGAATGTAGTTGATTTTAGTAAAATAAATAATCGATTTATGGCAAATTGAACTTTTTTTTGAGAAAATCTAGTGTTATAATCGAGCCGCTTTATTCTCTAAAATTTATTTCATTTATGAAAAAAGCAACAGCCATCTCTATGCTTTTAGTAATAGTAGCGGCTTTAACATTGGTTTCATGCAAACAAGCTGAGACTACTGTTCCTGCTGATGATACTACTACACAGCAAGAACAAACAGTTATTGAAACACCAGTTACTGATATAACTACTGAGACTCCAGCAGATACAGCTACTGAAACAACTACTCAAGAATAATGTGTTTTAGTTCGTTTTTGAAAAAAGCTCTGTTTATTGATTTAAGCAGAGCTTTTTGTTTTAAGAGCTGTCACGAACATTTTAATGTCTGAAGCATCTGATGCCACTAAAGATCATGGCTAGTCCTAATGCGTTAGCTTTGGCAATTATTTCTTTGTCTCTAATGGAACCGCCTGGTTGAATAATAGCCTTAATTTCAGCTTCACCAGCTTCTTCGACGCTATCTGGGAATGGGAAAAAAGCATCACTGGCCATGACTGAACCTGGAACTTTGTCACCACCTTTTCTTCGGGCAATCATTACGGAATCAACTCGAGACATTTGGCCAGCACCGATACCGGTCGTCACTATTACTTGATTGTCTAGTTTCTTAGCAAAAATAATCGCATTTGATTTGACATGTTTGCAGACTTTGAAAGCGAACATTAAAGCTTCAATTTGATCTTCAGTTGGTGCTTTTTCGGTGATTAATTTCAAATCTTCTTTTTTAATTTGATAAGTATTGGCATCTTGAATTAATAAACCGCCAGATACTTTTTTGAAATCTTTTTTTTCAGAGTCAATGGTGAGCGGACCGGTCTCCATTAATCTTAAATTTTCTTTTTGTTTTAGTTTTTCCAGCGCCACCTGTTCAAATGATGGACAAATAATCAATTCCACAAATAATTTATTATCTAAAATATAATCTGCCATTTTGGCCGTAAAGGGACGATTAACAGCAATGACACAGCCAAAAGCTGACAGTGAGTCTACTTGATGAGCGTATTCAAAAGCTTCTTCAATTGACTGCGCCTCTGCTACTCCGCAGGGGTTATTATGTTTTACAAATACAGCGGCAGGATTGCTGAATTCTTTTACTAATTCCAAAGCTGAATCAGCATCAATAATGTTGTTGAAAGATAATTGCTTTCCCCCCAAGACTTTGGCGTTAGTGACATTATCATGCTCTTGATTGTTGAGATTGCGGAAAAAAGCCGCTTTCTGGTGGGGATTCTCACCATAACGCAAATTCATTACTTTTTCATAATGACCTAAATTTAAGATTTCATTGTCGTTATTTTGGCTTCGCAGATAATTGGAAATCGTCAAGTCATATCGATAAGTTTTTTCAAACACTTTTAGAGCTAATTTCCGTCTTAATGATAGTGAAGTATCACCATTTTTTTGGATTTGTTCTAAAACTTCATTGTAGTCATTAATGTCAGTCACTACTGTTACTGATTGGAAGTTTTTGGCGGCTGATCTGAGCATGCTTGGTCCACCAATATCAATATTTTCAATCGCTTCGGCTTCAGTTACCCCTTGTTTCGCTATTGTTTGTTCAAATGGATAAAGATTCACTATCACCAAATCGATCATGTTTATGTTGTTATCTTTAGCTTGTTTTTGGTGTTCGGTATTATCTCTAAGTGCCAGTAGTCCGCCATGAATTTTGGGATGTAAAGTTTTCACACGTCCATTCATCATTTCTGGAAAATCAGTGTAATCGGAAACATCCATAACTTTGATATTGGCTTCTTTTAAAATTTTGGCAGTTCCTCCGGTTGATAAGATTTCGATATTTAATTCTTGCAATTCTCTAGCAAAGTCAATTATCCCAGTTTTATCTGAAACACTTATTAAGGCGCGTTTAATAGACATTGTAGGAAATTATAAATTTTTAAAAGCGCCTATTTTATAGGGTATTTTCGGCAAAAAATCAATAAACTCGTAATTTTTGATTTAAAATTCTATGGTAAATCAATTCCTCCTTTCGACCAGGGATTGCACCTTAGAATCCTCCAGGCGCTTTTAAAAAGTCCTTTAATGATGCCGTGTTTTGCAATAGCCGTTTTTGAATATTCAGAACAACTAGGGGTGAATCTGCAATAGCCTCCTGGAAAAATTGTTTTAGCCCAAAAACTATGATCAGGAGATAGTAGTTTTTGATAAATTTTTATTAAAAAAATCGGTATTTTTTTAAATTTAAAATCCACAAGGCAAAATTTAAAATTTTCACAATCCTGGTACCGAGAAGAAATTCAATGGGTTCAATTTGACGCCATCTTTTTGAATTTCAATATGAGAGTGAACGCCTGTAGCTCTGCCAGTTTCACCCATTTTAGCAATGATTTGTCCTTGAGCGACTCTGTCGCCAACCTGTACATAAACTTGACTGTTATGGGCAGTTAGCACGTCATACCCATTGTCACAATGAATACTGACATATAAACCATAACCGCCATTATATCCGTTTCCTTTGGCTATCTTAACTACACCGTCGCAAGCCGCAACGATATTTGGGAGCCAGGATTTATCTGGCCTGGAAATGTCTAAGGCGGCATATCCATGGCCTTTTGGACCTCTAGAATATCGGCCATTCACCGGTACTGGGTTGATAATGCCAGAATTAGATGGGCTGGTTTTCATTATTTGAGTGCCAATGTTGACATAGCCATTGCCTTTTACTGAAGCAGTTTGAGCGATGTAAACAGGACGTGGCAGTCTAGCGCCTGGCAGAAGGATTTTTTGTCCGGCGATTAAAGCACTAATGTTATTTCCGGTTTTAATATCATCTTCATTGATGGAATATTTTTTGGCAATAGAAGAGAAGGTATCGCTTTTTTGAATCTCATAAAGTAAACCATCAGATGGCAAAATTATTAAATTTTGTCCTATTTTTAGAAGTTCGCCGCCGCCTAGGAATGGATTGTTTTCCAAAACAGTGCTGACTTTTAGTCCAAAAATAGTGGCAATTTCAGAAACGGTATCGCCTCGCTGCACTTCATAACCAATGGCTTCTTTCCTGTTACTATAATCACCTTTGCTAGTCACGGGCATTGATTTAATCAAATAACCATCGTCATCCAAGAATACGGGGTCGGTCATAGCATAGGCGCTAGGGATGGAATTATCGCCAAAATTTTGGTCAAATTGAAATGATGATAGAAATAGGAAAACAACGCTTAAAATGGTAACAACATAAAATAATTTTTCTTGAGAAGGTAAAGTCTGAATTTCTAAGTGGGTAATTAAGTTTTCGAATATGCACTTACTAGAATTATGATCTATTTTTTTAAATTTAAAGGAATTAAAAATTTTCATGAATAAATTTAAGCTTAAAGCTTGCAAAATATAGCATTTATTCTGAGACAAAGCAATCCACCAAGACAAGCTGATTTTTACGGCTTTTTTTAGGAAAAAAATTTTTCGTATTCATTAACCATTTTCTTCAAATCAAATTTTTCCTGGCAAAGTTTATAAGCGTTTTCGATAATTTTTTGTGTTTTTTCTGGATTTTGAATGTACCAGTTTATTGCTTTTTCCAAAGCTTCTGGATTTTTGGCCGGAATAATTTTGCTATGCACTTCATCTTCTAAATAATCAGAAATACCGCAAACATTTGTTACAATTGTTGGAATTTTTGAGGCCATGGCTTCAGCAATAACTAGGCCAAATGGATCATGCTCGGATGATGGAAGTACGAAGATATCAATATTTTTAAAAAATTTTAAAATTTCTTCGCGAGAGAGTTTGCTAAGAAGATGAATGTGTGGAGCGGAGGGGGAGTTTTTTATTAATTTTATTAGATTTGCTTTGTCTGGTCCTTCGCCAACGATAAAAAGTTCTGCGTTTTGGATATTTTTAAAGGCTTTGATTAACGTGTCTATACCTTTGTCTGGAGTTAGGCGAGCGATGCAACCAATCCTTTTGTCATTCCTGTGGAAACAGGAATCTTTATTGTCTGTGGGACAAGATTCCTGCTCTTGCAGGAATGACAGATGATCGATACCGTTTGGGATGTCGACAACATTATGAGCCCAGGATAGATATTTGGCTGATTGTTTTGAGACGCAAATAATTTTGACGAATCTTGACCAAAGTTTATAAAAAATTTTCCATGGATTTGAAGTTAGCCATTTGCCAATGCGGGCATGTTCAATCCAGATGATTTTTGGAGAAGAAAGAAGAAAGAAAAAAGAAAAAAGTTTAATAATAGGAGTTAGAAGTAGTTTTTCCGATAAAGAAAGCATGTAAATAGCTTTTAGTTTATAGCTGTTGGCTTTTAGGATTTGGAAATATTTGAAAAAGAAATATACAAAAATAAATGGGCTAAGGAGAGTGAAGGTGAGGAGTGAGAATTTGGAGACGGGAGGGGAGGGGAATAATTTTGAATTTTGAATTTTGAATTTTGAATTAAGTTTTTGTAATTTTATAAATTCTTTGCTTAAGATTGGACAGCTGGTCCATAAGATAATATCCCAACCGCGTTTTTGTAGAGTTTGCGCTAAATTAATGGTATGCTGTTCTTCTCCTCCGAACTGTGAACTATACGGAAATCTTGTTATAAGTAGGCTAGGCATGCAATAATAATTTTGAATTTTGAATTTCCTATTTAATATTACCTTAAATATGGATAAAAAAAAATTATGAATAAATTTAGAATAAAAAAAGTTGGAATTTTGGCAAAAGTTGGGCTTAATTTTGAAAAAAAGTTTTTTCTAGAGTTAATTGATTTTTTAAAAAAAGAAAAGAAAGAAGTTTTTTTGGATATAAATGCTTCTGCAATTATTGATGGCGCAAAAGGCTTAAATAGAGATGAATTAGTAAATAAAGTAGATTTGGTTATTACTCTTGGTGGCGATGGAACAATTTTGAGTGCCGCACATTCCATTACAAATCATAAAATAGTTTTTTTAGGGATTAATTTTGGCAATGTCGGATTTTTGACTGAAATTAAAGAGAAAAAAAATGTTTTAAATATTTTGGAAAGTATTTTTAAAGGTAATTATATTTTGGATGAACGAGCAATGCTGAGAATAACTCTTTATAGAGAAAATAAAAAAATAAAAACATTTTTGGCGTTAAATGATGCTGTTATAAATCAGGGGAATTTAGCTAGAATTATTTCGTTAAAAGTTGATATAGACAGAAGAAAAGTAGCTCAATTTCGAGCTGATGGTTTAGTTATAGCAACACCAACAGGATCTACAGCACATTCCTTGTCTGCAGGTGGTCCAATTGTTCATCCTTCACTTGATGCTTTGCTTATGACTCCAATTTGTCCAGTTACGCTTTCTAGTCGGCCAATTCTTTTGCCAAATAATGAAAATATACACATCTATATTGAAACAGATCGCAAAAATATGCCTCACGAAATTGCGCTTACAATTGATGGACAAATTCATTTCCCACTTAAATATGGTGACAAAATTTCAATTCGTAAATCATCAAAAAAGATATATCTGATTAGATTGGAGAAGGAGAGGTATTACAAGAGTTTAAGGTCTAAGATAGGGTGGGCTGGATAAATAGTATTGCATATGTTAGAGGTCTAATATATTATATTAGTGTATACTTAGACATCTAACTATGTTTAATCGTAAGATAATTACATATTTATCTTCTTGGAAAGATAATGTTGATAGGAAGCCACTTATACTTCGAGGTGCAAGACAAGTTGGCAAGACTAGTATTGTTAAATATTTTGCAAAAAAATATTTTCATAATTTTGTTTATATTAACCTGGAGGATTTTAAAGATCTAGATGCTTTTTCTGGGAATATGAGTATTGAAGAGTTTGAGAAAAAAGTAAAAATTTTTAAAAAACAAAATTTAAGCAAAGGTACGCTTGTTTTTATAGATGAAATTCAAAATAATCCGTATTTGATAGCCTTATTAAGATTTTTTTACGAAGAGAGACCTGATTTGTATATTATAGGGGCTGGATCGCTTCTTGAAATTAAAATTAAACAACAAAAATTAAGCATGCCAGTTGGGAGAGTTGAATATATGTTTATGTATCCACTTGATTTTTTTGAATTTTTGGAAGCAAAAGAAGAAATAAGTCTTTTGGATTATTTGAAAACAATTGATTTTGAAAAACCGATACCTTATTCAATTCATAAAAAAGCATTAGATATTTTTAGTGAATATATTTTTGTTGGAGGTATGCCGGAAGTTGTTAAGGTTTTTTTGGCTAAAAATAATTTTGATAGTGTTCGTCATGCATATGGGAATTTATTGCAAAATTTTATTGATGATATTGATAAATATACAGATAAAAATGAATCGTCAAATTTAATCAATATTTTTAAAAATGCTCCTTTTTATAGTGGTTCAAAAATAGTTTTTGAAAACTTTGCTAACCTTGGATTAAAAAGTAAATCTGTGTCAGATGCTTTTCAAATATTACAAGATACTATGCTGGTTTCTTTGATTAATTCAACTAATTCATTAAGTCTCCCACTCCAGTCAAAATCTAAAAGAGCTAAAAAGTTAATTTTTTTAGATAGTGGATTTTATAATTATGCTTACAATATTCCTTTTGATTTAGATATATCTCGTTTTGCAGATTTTTATAAGGGAAATATTTTTGAACAAATTTTAGCACAAAATATAATTGCTCAAGATATATATGGAGATAAAGATTTATTTTATTGGTCAATTGATAAAGATAAAGGTTCGCTTGAAATTGATTTTTGTTTTAGCAGTGGCGTAAATATTTATGGGATCGAAGTTAAGTCAGGGGTTGATAAAGTATCCAAGTCACTTGTTTCTTTTGCAAATAGAATCAAACACAAAAAACTTATAAAATTTCATACGGGAAATATTTTATTAGATAGAAAAAATCAAATACTTAGTTTACCAATATATTTGTGTCCTAGGATTTATGAATTATGAACAGAATTTTTACATTTAATTGTCGCCTGGGCCGCCGCTAGCCTTGCAATTGGGACTCTATATGGACTACAGCTAACGAGATCAAGTCCTAGTTTTTGTGAAATCATGATTGAGTCTGGATCTCCGCCGTGTTCACCACATATGCCGATTTCAAGATTTGGTTTTACTTTTCTTCCGAGTTCAATGGCAATTTCCATAAGTCTGCCAACACCTATTTCATCAAGTTTTTCAGTTGGATCATGTTCCATAATATTTTTTTCTATGTATTGAGGTAAGAATTTACCTGCATCATCACGGCTTAAGCCATAAACAGTTTGTGTCAAATCATTTGTTCCAAATGAGAAGAAATCAGTGTATGGGGCGATTTTATCAGCAACAAGACATGCTCTAGGAAGTTCAATCATTGTCCCAACATTATATTCGAAATTTTTGTAGGAATTTTTATCTTTTTCAATCATTTCTTTGGCGATTTTATCAACCATTTCTTTTAAAACTTTAATTTCGTTTGTGTGTACAACCAATGGAATTTCAATTTTTGCAATTACTTTGATCCCATCTCTACTTGCAATAGCTCCGGCTTCTAAAATTGCTCTAACCTGCATTTCATAAATTTCAGGATAAGTTATGGCAAGTCTGCACCCTCTGTGACCAAGCATTGGATTAACCTCATGAAGTCTTTCAACAGTGTTTTTCAGAGTTTCAAAAGGGATGCCCATGTCGTCAGCCAAAGCTTGGATTTTTTTATCTGTTTGCGGCAGGAATTCATGTAAAGGCGGATCAAGAAGTCTAATAGTTACAGGAAGTGCATTCATAACTTTAAAAATTTCAACAAAATCAGTTCTTTGCATTGGCAGAAGCTTTTCAAGATATTTTTTCCTTTCTTCTACATTCTGAGCCAAAATCATTTGTCTGACAAAAGGGATTCTGTCGTCTTCGAAAAACATGTGTTCAGTCCTGCAAAGTCCAATACCTTCAGCGCCGAAATCCCTTGCGACCTTGGAATCAATTGGAGTGTCAGCATTAGTAAAAACTTTCATTTTTCGCACTTCATCAGACCATTTCATTATAGTTTCGAAATCTCCAGTTAATCCTGGTTTAACCATTGGCATCTCGCCAATCATTACTTCGCCTACAGAGCCGTCAATTGTTATAACTTCACCTTCTGCAATTTCAGTTTTGCCAATAATTATTTTTCTGTGTTTTTTATCTATAATCATTTCACTTGCCCCAGCGACACAAGGTTTGCCCATGCCTCTTGCAACAACAGCCGCATGGCTTGTCATACCTCCTGTTGCAGTCAAAATACCTTCAGAAGCATGCATGCCATGAATATCTTCTGGACTTGTTTCACGGCGGACAAGAATTACTTTTTCTCCGTCATTGTGCATCGTTTCAGCATCATCAGGGCTGAAAACAACTTTGCCTGAGGCCGCTCCAGTTGAGGCGGGAAGGCCTTTTACAACAATAATTCTTTTTGCTTTTGGATCAATTGAGGGGTGAAGTAATTGATTTAAAGATTTAGCCTCAATTCTCATTAAAGCTTCTTCTTTTGTAATTAGTTTTTCTGCAACTAAATCCACAGCAATTTTCAAAGCGGCTTTAGCTGTTCTCTTGCCATTTCTGGTTTGAAGCATGAATAATTTGCCTTTTTCAATTGTAAATTCAAGATCCTGCATATCTCGATAATGTTTTTCAAGCTTTTCTTTTACATCAATAAGTTGCTTATAAATGACAGGATTTTTCTTATCAAGTGTAGCAATAGGCTCTGGAGTTCGAATACCAGCCACAACATCTTCTCCCTGAGCATTTATCAGATATTCACCAAAGAACATTTTTTCTCCTGTTGAGGGATTTCGAGTGAAAGCAACACCAGTTCCTGAATCGTCTCCCATGTTACCAAAAACCATTGATTGCACATTTACTGCTGTTCCGAGGTTATGAGGAATGTCATTTATTTTTCTGTAAGTTATAGCCCGATTATTGTTCCACGAACTAAATACAGCCTCGATTGCTTTCAAAAGTTGATCTTGAGGATCTTCTGGGAAATTTTCTCCAGTTGTTTTTTTAACAATCTCTTTGAATTGTATGACAAGTTCTTTTAAGCTTTTTACGCTCAATTCTGTATCAAGTTTAACTTTTGTATCTTCTTTTTTCTCTTCCAAAACTTCTTCAAAATAATCATGAGAAATGCCCATCACAACATTTCCAAACATTGTTATAAATCTTCGGTATGAGTCATAAGCAAATCTTTCGTCATTTGTATTTTTTATTACTCCTTTCACCGTATGATCATTTAGCCCTAAATTCAAAATTGTATCCATCATTCCAGGCATTGAGAATTTTGCACCACTTCGGATAGATACAAGAAGGGGATTATCTCCATCTCCAAATTTCTTGCCTGTAGTTTGTTCAAGCTTTGATAAATATTCTTTTAAATCTTTATCAAAATTTTCCGGATATTTTTTATTTTTCAAAAATTCCAAACAGCATTTAGTAGAAATAGTAAATCCAGCTGGAACAGGTAGACCAAGGTTAGTCATCTCAGCAAGGTTCGCACCTTTACCACCAAGTTCAGCTTTCATATCAGCATTTCCTTCTGCATGTCCTTCACCGAAAAAGTAAAAATATTTCATAGACAAAAATTATGTTTAAAAAGTTTTATAATTTAATTTAGGATAAAGAAAAAAGAAAAAAGAAAAAAGTTAAAGGGAAATTAAAACTTGACAGAGAGAGGGATATGTATTACGATATAGATGTTTTATTTTTTAACTATATATTTATGTCAAATGAACATCTTCCTGATGAACAGATACCTTTAGATGGGTCTGAACTTTTACCAGCTGATGACATCTTACCTGAATCTAAATTTCCATTACTAAATAAGATGCCTGAACCTCCATTAGAAGAAGATAGGCGAGCAGTCAGAAAAAAAGCAGAAGATATACTTTAAAACTTCCCTTTCATATATTCTTTCAATTCTGTTCTAAGTTCTGGTCTTTTTAGTGCAAAATCGATTGTGGCTTTGAGGAAACCAATTTTATCTCCTGTATCATATCTTGTACCTTTGAGTTCAAGGCCATAAATTGATTGTTTTTGAAGAAGTATTTTCATGCCATCAATAAGCCTTAGTTCTCCATCTTTGCTTTTTGGTGCTTTTTTCAAAGCATCGAATATGTCTGGAGTCATGATGTATTTGCCTATTATTGCTAGATTGGATGGACTTTCTTTTGGTTTTGGTTTTTCAACTAGTCCTTTGGCGGTATGGACTTTGCCATTTGATTTAAGTGGATTGAAGATTCCATAATTTTGACTTTCAGATTTATCGATTTGAGTTAGGGCAATAATAGGACAATTAGTTTTTTCGTAAATTTTTATCAATTGTTTTGAGGCTGGTATTTGGCTATCAACAATATCATCGCCAAATAAAATTAAAAAAGGTTCGCCATTGATAATGTTTTGCACTCTTAAAATTGCATCCCCATCACCCAATGGATATGGTTGACGTACATAGATGAATTTTGCCATATTTTCAATGTCTTTTACCGCCTTGAGAAGATCTTGCTTACCTTTTTCGACTAAATTGTATTGAAGCTCAAAAGAATGATCAAAATGATCTTCAATTGCTCTTTTTCCACGACCAGTTACTAAGATAATTTCTTCAATTCCTGAATTAACAGCTTCTTCAACAAGATATTGAATAACAGGTTTATCAACAATTGGAAGCATCTCTTTCGGACAAGCTTTTGTGAACGGAAGAAATCTTGTTCCAAATCCAGCTACAGGGAGAACGGCTTTTTTAATTCTTGACAAAGTATAAAGGTGTGAAGGAGGAAGGTTATGCGACTTGCGATATGAGTTATGCGTTTTTCGCATATCGCATATCGCATATCGCACATCGATTGACTACTTAGCTTATCTCAATCACTTTCATCTTAGCTTTTTCAATAATCGGGATGGTAAGAGCCAGGATGCCATCAAAAAATTCCGCAATTAGTTTGCTGGTATCTACATCTTCAGGCAGAACTATTCTTCGTCTGAACTCGCCCCAGAAACATTCTTGAGTGATAGCGGTAAGAGAATCTTTGTATAAAGGAAATTTCATTATGCCTTCAATGGTTAAGACATCACTATTAAGAATGATTTTAATCTCATTTTTTTTAACAGAGGGGATTTGGCAGACTATATATAAATTATCTTCATCTCGAAAGGTATCGATTTTTAATTCGCCGCAAGAAGGCTCAATAATATTACTTTCATTTGTTAGATTTTGTAATTTGTCTAGCTTTAAATCTTCCTCTTTCTTAATAGATCTATTATTGAAAAGAGGATTTTTTTTCTGCATGCCGTTAATGTCTTTGATGCCGATTTGCATGGGGAGGAGTGAAGAGGGGGAAGAGGATGTAGTCAGAAATGAGTAGTCAGAAGTCAGTTCGAACCGACTACTGATCACCGACTATAAGTGTTCTTTTTAGAGATTCTGGGTAGCCAGAAGGACATTGTTTTTAGGCTACTATAGCCTCTTTTGTTTTGAAGAAGTTTAAGAATTCTTCTCTGGTAATGGTCTCTTTCTTTAGTAGATATTCAGCGATTTCGCATAATTTTTTCTTATTTTTGATTAAAATTGTTTTGGTTTTATTGTAAGCGCTTTCCAGAATAACATTTACCTGATAATCAATTTGTTCGGCAGATTTTTCCGAGTAATCCTTGGTGTGAGAGGCATAATCTCGTCCTAAAAACACTTCTTGTTGCCCCCCCCCAAAAATGGTTAACCCGATATCGCTCATGGCAAATTTGGTAACCATGTTTTTGGCGATTTTAGTGGCTCTTTCTAAATCATTGGAAGGTCCGGTGGTAGTTTCTTTGAACATGATTTGCTCCGCCACATAACCACCAAGAAGCGAGCAAATTTCCCCTTCAAATTTACTTTTGGAATATAGCATATAATCTTCTTCCGGTAGAAACCAGGTTACGCCTAAAGCCATGCCGCGGGAAATAATAGAAATCTTTTGTACTGGGTCGCATTCTGGAATGTTATGTGCCACTAAAGCATGTCCGACTTCATGATAGGCGGTGATTTTCTTTTCTTTTTCTGATAAGATCTTTGATTTTCTTTCTGGACCCATCATTACTTTTTCTACGGATTTTTCGATATCCAGCTGATCGATTTTTTTTTCACCTTTTTTAGCGGCTAGAATAGCGGCTTCATTCATGATATTCTCCAGGTCAGCGCCTGAAAATCCCGGAGTATGTCTAGCAATAACGCGTAAATCGATATTTTTTACCAAAGGTTTATTTCTGGCATGCACGTTTAAAATTTCTTTTCTTTCTTCCAAAGTTGGCAGATCAACAGTGATTCTCCTGTCAAAACGTCCTGGTCTGAGTAAAGCAGGATCAAGCACGTCAGGTCTATTGGTGGCGGCCATGATAATCACATTGTCGTTAACTTCAAAGCCATCCATTTCTGTTAAAATTTGGTTTAAGGTTTGTTCCCTTTCGTCGTGCCCTCCTCCCAAACCAGCACCTCTATGCCTACCGACCGCGTCAATTTCGTCAATGAAAATAATGCAGGGCGCGTTTCTTTTGGCTTTTTTAAATAAATCACGCACTCGGCTGGCGCCAACGCCGACAAACATTTCTACAAATTCTGAACCGGAAATGGAGAAAAATGGCACATTAGCTTCTCCAGCTACGGCTCGTGCCAACAAAGTTTTACCGGTACCCGGATGACCAATTAAAAGCACGCCTTTGGGAATTTTTGCGCCGATAGCAGTATATTTAGCTGGATTTTTTAAGAAATCCACAATTTCTACTAATTCTTCTTTGGCTTCTTTGGAGCCAGCCACATCCTGAAAAGTGGTTTTTTTATTAGCATTATTATCATAAATTCGCGCTTTGCTCTGACCGAATGATAGGGCCTGATTGTTTGAGTTTTGCGCGTGCCTCATTAAGAAAATCAAGAAGCCGACGATTAATAAAAACGGCAAAATTTGCATAAATAAATTTAACCAAAAGTCAGATTGTGAACTGTCGATAATATCTATATTAAGGTTTTGTCTGTTTTCTAGGGGAATATCGTTAAGAAGGTCGTAAGGAGTGGCGCGCGGATCTTTTACAGTATATTCTTCTTTGCCATCTTTGAGGGTGATATTAATTCTGTCGTCAGTGAAACTTAGGCTATCAATTTGTTGACCGTTAGCTTGACTGAGAAAAGTAGAATAATTGATTTCGGTCACTGTGGTGGCAGGGGTTTGATTGGACAGCACATAAACCCCGCTTAAAATAAAGGCGATAATAATGAGATAAATAATACTAGCCTGATGAGATTTTTTTTGATTTTTTTTATTTTCTGGCATTAAGGGAATTTTAGATTTCATAATGGGTTTTTATTGTACAAAAAAAAACTAATAAAGTAAAAACGAAATAATGTTTTTTTCTATTTTGATAAAATTTTTATCGCCAAATTCTTTTTTCACATTACCCCTGCCGTCATTAATGATTTTCAGAATTTGATCCAAGTGGCTGGCACTGAGTTTATAAGTGGAGACATTAATATCTTTATATATCTGGACCAGAACTGTTTTTTGCAAAGCGATATTAAGCAAGCGAAAAGCTTTCAATTCTAAATTTCGACCGTGAGAATATTGTGCTCGCCAAGATTTAGCGCTTTGTTCCAAAAAATTATTAATTTCATTGAGGTTTTGCAGGTTCCTGGAAAATGTTTGTTCCAAGTTAGGATTAATTTTTTTTAGTTCTGTCACAACCTTCAGGCGCAATCTGTTTCTGGCAAATTTGACATTTTGGTTACTGACATCTTCTCGCCATTTTAATTGGTGTTTTTTTGCGTAATTAAAAATTTCTTCTTTAGTGCTATTTAAAAGTGGTCTTAAAATATCATTATCGTTAATTTGCATGCTGCTTAAGCCATTCAAAGAAGCGCCGCGTACGAAGTTTATTAAAAATGTTTCTAGATTATCATTTAAATGATGGCCAGTAATAATATATTTTGCTTTATATCTCTTTTTGATTTGTCGTAAAAATTCATAGCGTTTTTCTCGACATTTTGCTTCTAAATTTGATTCATTTTTATTGTTATTCTGACCTGACCAGAATCTTTTTGATGGCCATTTTATTTTTGTGGACTCAAATTTTAATTTAAAATGTTTCGCATATTCCTTCACTAATTTTTCATCATTATCAGAGTTTTTGGCTCTTAAATTATGATTGACATGGGCTACGATTAATTGTATAGATTGACTTTTGTTAAATTCCATTAATAGATGAAGCAAAACAATTGAATCCACTCCTCCTGAAACAGCCACAACTAAAACATCATTATTTTTGACATAATGGTTTAGATTTTCTATATATTGGATTTTTTTTTTGATTTGCTTCATAAAAAAGTATATAATACTTAGATTTATTAAAAACTTTTTTTCCTTTTCTTTCAACTTTTAACTTAAATTTATATGGGACAACAAGACCGTATTTACGGACAAGGCTTAAGTCTAATCACTATTGGATTAATAGCCGTATTAATATTGTCGGTATTATTTGGAGGTTATGTGTACTTCCAGAAAAACAAATTAACCAAAGATAAAATAGCCCATCAAGAAAGTTTAACGCATATTGAAGATCAAATTCAAGCCTTTCAAGCAAATAAATTGACCACTCTGGTCACGGCTAGTCAGCTTAAAAAACAAATAAATAATGAGATTAAATGGTCAAAAATTATTGAAAATATTAATAAAATTACGCCTGAAGGTATTTTCTTTAAATCATATGCGGGACTATCTTCCGGTCAAATTTCTTTGGCAGGATTAGGAGCGGATATTAATAAAATCAGTAATCTAATTGATGTTTTTGTAGCTAAGAACTATTTAACGGATGTGTTTATTCCAAATATTACTAAAGGGACTGATTCAGATGGAAGAGCAGTTTCAAACTTCAGTTTGCAGGTTAATTATGAAAACGCGGTGGAATGATGCGTCTGTTAATTTAAAATCTAAAATTTAAAATCTAAAACTTTTATATTATGGCCTCAAAATCAACTTCTAATTTAATTTCCGCAATTATATTGATTGTCATTATTCCAACCTTTGTGTTCGTTCTCAAACCAATGCTGAATGAAGTGAACGCTTTGAGAAATGAAATTGCGGATATTCAAACTCAAATTGATGATTACGGAAAAGAGCTAGATAGTTTGCAAAGTTTGAATAAAGATTTACCACCTGATCAAGTATCAAGAGATAAATTATTACAATTGGCTCCAGAAGGCTTAAATCAATCTCAATTGATTCAAAATGTTAATGATATCGCTCTTAAAAATAATATTACCCTGCACTCGGTTAATTTTGATAAGGCTGGTACAGATGAGTTAGCTTCTAATCTTCATAAAGTAGCAATTTCTGCTAGTTTTACTGGTGAATATGATGATTTGATTAAATTTTTGAAAGGAGTGGAAGCAAACATGAGAGCGATTGTGGTGAAAACTATCAATTTACAAAGAGACTCTGGAAATAAGAGCAATGCCATCACTTTTAATTTGTACATGGAAGCTTATTATCAGGAATAGTTAGCTATTTGGCTGTTAGCTTGAATAGTAAAATACTTTATTCTTAAAATTTAAAATTTATCAAAATGGCTACCAAAGATCTATTAGAACAATTTAATTTAAATAGTGAGGTGACAGATAATGAAGAAGTTATCTATGGTGTGTATGATAATAGAAAAAGTAATGTTTTTGTGAGGATAAATGATTTTCTTATTGATCACTCCAAAATTAACATTAAGGATAAATCATACTTTTTTTATTTATTAGCCGTGATGGTGGATTCTGGTATTCCATTGGTGAAAGCTTTGAAAGTTTTGGTGGATAGGACCGAAAATAAACGCTTAAGACGAATAATCGCCACAATTGCTTATAATATGGAAAACAAAGGTGAGACTTTGGCTAGGTCTATGGAAAAATTTGTTGATATTTTTACTGAATCAGAAATCGGGATTGTGAAATCAGGCGAAGAAAGTGGCCAAATTGATAAAATGTTATTTAAATTAGCTAAGCAATTGGAAGGCAGTTATGAGTTATCTTTAGAAATTAAAGGCGCTTTAATTTATCCTGTTACCGTTATTTCGGCTTTAATTGTGGCGGGGGCGATTGTAGTTATATTTGTAGTGCCAAAGTTACAAACTTTTTTTACAGAAAATAACGTTTCTTTGCCTTTGCCTACGGAAATGTTAATGAATATTAGTGGTTTTTTTGCTGTATACTGGTGGGCGCTTTGTTTGATTATTATTGCCGGTATTTTCCTTGGGAATTTTTATGTTTCTACTGACAGTGGTAAATTTAAATGGCATTATTATCTTTTGAAAACTCCTTTAATTGGATCAATCCTAATCAAAGTATACATTGTCAGATTCGTGAGATTATTAGAAGTGTTGGTAGAATCAGGATTACCGATTACCAAAATTTTAAAAACTTCTGCAGAAGCAATTGGCAATGAAGTATATAAAAGAAAATTGCTAGACACCGCTGAACAAGTTTCAGAAGGAGTGAAGCTTTCTGATAGTTTAGCTGGAGCCAGTTTGATATTCCCTGAGAGTTTAGTGGAAATGTTACGGGTTGGCGAAAGTTCCGCTTCTATTGATAAGTCCGCTTCTAAAATGGCTAATCATTTTGAAAGGGAAATTGGACATGATTTAAAAAATATTATGGCAGTGCTTGAACCAGCCATGATTATTTTTATTGGTTTGGCAATAGTGGGAATGGCTTTCGCGATTATGTCTCCAATTTTTAGTTTAAGCTCAATGGTGTAAACCTTTCGGGATTATAAATTTTGAATTTTAAATTATGATTTTGAATAGTACATTTTTAAGTTTCCGAAGTAGAAAAAGTAAACATCAGGCTTTTACCTTGCTTGAAATGATTGTGGTAATTGTGGTGATTGGGGTTTTGACGACAGTTTTTTTAAGCGGCTATCGCGGGCCAATTGAGCACACCAAAACAGATGTCAGCGCGCAGGAGGTCAAAAGCGTTTTGGAATCATTAAAAAATAAGGCTAATAGTGGAGTTTTTGTCGAAAGTGCTGATCAAGCCATCAATAAAAATATTTCCCAATGTTATGGGCTGTCTTTTGATAAGCAAAAAAATCTCATACAATTTTTTTCTAGCCGTTATGATGCGGAGGAAGAAAATTGTGTGACTGCGACGGAGAAACGGGAAAATGTTTCTAATTTGGATATTTATAAAGATGTGCAAATTGCGCAACTTAAACCGGAAAATATTTTGAATAGCGTGACCGTGTATTTTTTGCCACCTCAGGGATTAATGCGAATTTATACAGCTGACGGTGAGATTTTGACGGAAGAGCTGCAAATTACCTTGAGACATCAGGCCTATACACAGTATCAAAAAATTCTCGCGATTGATCCTTTAACCGGAAAAATTGAGATTTTGACGAACAAGACTGAATAATGGTTAAATTATTCAAAAAGCTGTTGATACAAAATACCGCCATTTCTTTTCAAAAATACTTTTTTATCCATATTAGGTCCTAATAGTCTTAATTCCACCTCAACACTATGTTGGATTTTTTGAAAATCAACATTTTTTAAAATGGTGATGCTGGCCGGTAGAACATTTCTGGTTTTTAAAGGGACTATTCTAGCAAAAAGGACATCACCAGACATGAAATATCGACTTCCCTTGATTTCCGTAATCATAAATTTTTCTATGGTAAACATGTCTTCTATTAACAAGCCGTTGTTTTTTTTCACTTCCAATACTCGAAAGCATGATCGATAGCTTTTTTGCAAGCCGATCAAATATTCAGTCTCTTCTGGATTCAAATTTTCTTCATGTTCAATAATATAAGTTTCCACAATGGTTTTATTCATTAGGAAAGGGACATCATACCAAAACCACTCCCAGAATAATTCTTCCTGGTCATTATTTAAATATTGATCAGCCAGTTGACTTTCCGACACCCCAAAAAAATCATCTAAATAATCATCCAGATCCATGTTTTCCGTCAGTGGCAAGGCAAAGTTTGCAATCTTATCCACTAAACTTTCATAGGATGACAGCGAGATCATATTCGATTTGGCTTTTTTCTTTAACACTTTGAAAGATTAAAAATTGGAAATGAGGTTTTTATAAAACTTTTTGCTATGCCATATTAACCGTAAGAACTGATAAGTCCAGTATTTTTTGTAAAGTTTGCAGGGCTAAGTTTGATTTAATTGACATTTGTTTTTTGTGTGATTTAGTATTGGTGTAAATTACCAAAATCATTAAATTATTTTTCTGTTAAACACCGCTATTATTATCTTTGAACTTTTGCTTATTGTTGTGGCCTTGATTTTTATCATTTCTGCAGTAACTAATATTATCACTTTAATTCCGTATGTTCCAAGTAAAACTGATTATTTGAAATATATATTAAGAAATTTGAAAAGAAATTGTCGCTCTAAAAACATCAGGATATATGATTTAGGCTGTGGTGATGGCCGATTATTATTTTTGGCTGAACAACTTGGCTTTCAGGCTAAGGGTTATGAAAACAGCATTGGTCCTTTTTTGTATGCTTACCTAAAAAAACACTTCATCAGGTCGAAAGTCAAAATTGTGTTGGGCAGCTTATTTAAAGCGGATTTGAAAAATGCTGATATTGTCTTTATATATTTATTGCCTTATGTTTTTGATAAATTAGTACCAAAAATTAAAAAAGAATGCCGCAAAGGAACAATTATTGTCAGTAGCGGTTTTCAGGTCCCTGGCTTGAATTTTATCAGTTTCAAAAAACGTATCAATCATAAACAATGGCCGTCAATACATTATTACGAGGTGTGAAGACGGTGGTGTTGACAAATTGTTGAAATATATTTATTTTACTGTCTTAATTTAGGTTTTCATAATTTATTATTTTGAGAGACCCTCTTGTAGAATTGGCAGAAGATATCCAAGGTGCTTTATATACAAAAAATGGTTCTTCTTTTGAGAATGAAGCTAATATTGATGAGTTTAATGCGAGAATTTTTAATGAATTACATCGAGTTGTGTGTGGCTTTGTGAAACTTAAGTTGTTAGAGATTTTTCATACTGAAATTGCTGTTTCAGAAAAAATTAATGATTTAATGTCTCCAGATGAGCAGGGTTTGACTATGCAGATCATTGAAGAGGCTATATATATACCTGGTAAAAATTTTAATATTAAAAATGAATGCCAGCGTTTAGCTATGTATATATCAGGTCGAGTGAATGCCGTGTTAATAGAATTATTGCAAAATTTTAGTGAAAAGGATTTTTTAACAGGGCTTGATAATAGAAGAGCGTGGACGCAAAAATTGCAAAATATTCTTAATAGAAGGTTATATCAAAAATGTTCAAAACCAGTTTCAGTGGTAATTATTGACATAGATTATTTTAAACAAGTTAATGATTATCATTCTCACTTAACAGGAGATTTAGTGCTTAAACAGCTTGCAACGCTAATGCAACAGCACTTCAGGGCGCAAGATGTTATAGGGAGGTATGGAGGGGAAGAATTTATTGTTATTTTAGAGATTGATGGATCAGTGGCTTATCAAGCAGTGGAAAGGTTTCGTTTGTTGGTTAAATCCACTTCGTTTAATACAGCAGAAGGTGACCATATCCAATTGACAATTAGTGCTGGTATTTCTAATGCTCACTCACATCCAGACGGCCCTTGTTTGTTAACAAAAGCTGATGAAGCCATGTATTTTTCTAAACGTAATGGAAGGAACAAAGTCACTTTGATTTAATTGCTTAGCAATTAATTTTAATCAAATGCTAATGTACATTCTCTTTTCACATATTTTTTTAAAAGCGGAGATTCTAGAATTTTTCTTAAATTGATCCTGCCTTCAGCGGCGGACTTAAATAATATTGCCATATTCGCCTTACTATTAATTTGCATACCTGTCAGACTTTGAAAAATATCACAACCTTCCGCCGATCTGGATACTTGTCCTAAAGCCGCTAATTCCTGCCGAGAAATATAATTTCCTCCGCCAGCCTCGGTAAAAGCTTCTTTTGTACAAGAATCAATATAAAGGGCTTCTCCTGATTGAGTCTGTTTTTTCATAGTAAGTTTATTAAGTTATCAAACGATTAAATTATAGCACAAACTATGTTCGCCTTCTACTGGAATAACGATTGATGATAAATTAATTTTTTTTCAAACCATTTTCGGATCAAGCGGAAACTGGTTTGAAGAAATAATTTAAAAAATTCATGAAAAGACCAGAAATGATGGATATTATTTGTCGTAATGTCATTCCAGATTTAGTCTGGAATCCAGTAAATATAATGATTATTTATGGATAAAACTTATTTTGTATATATTCTTGCTAGTAAACGTAATGGTACTTTATATGTAGGAATGAC